>ERZ827108.26-NODE-26-length-229379-cov-6.096976_pt1 | contig 229379 bp, 204 predicted proteins | sample MGYA00519921_ERZ827108 | MGnify/ENA primary metagenome ERZ827108 (study PRJEB31778, sample SAMEA3449258) | human gut metagenome | biome: human gut; feature: human-associated habitat; material: faeces | place: United Kingdom | collected 2010/2012 ... | reverse complement strand
CAGCTACTCGGTTATGAGCAAGTAGCGAAGCGGATTGCGAATATCCGCTTTGACAAACGCAGAAGCCCATAAGAACCCCTGCGCAAAACAAATGGCCGTTATTTCTCAGATTCCCAGTTTTTCCTTCATGTAGTCAACCGGGGTCTTCTTGCCGGTGTACAGCTCGATTGCGATCAGCGCCTGGAAGAGCATCATGCCCATGCCGTTATAAATGCGTTCACAGCCTGCTTCCTTCGCCTGCTTCATCATGACCGTCTCACGCGGTGCGTAAACCGTGTCTGTCACGATCAGATCTTTGCGAAAACAGGAGGTGTCCGGAATGTTAGTGAGATCCTCCAGCGGATGCATGCCGACACCTGTCGCATCACAGAAGATATCTGCTGCCTGCATCTTCTCTTTCAGAAGCGCAAGGTCTGCCAGATCATGCATTTCTGCCTTACAGCCGGTGTTCTTGTTGATAATGTCAACGATCTCCTCGCCGCGGCTGTAGAATTTATCTTTAATGTTAAAAATATCAAGCTGTCCGATTCCGTCCAGAGCGCCGCGCACTGCGATTGCCGTCGCTGCTCCGCCGGTACCGATCAGAACCATCTTCATGCCCCTGAAATCAATGCCTTCTTCTTTAATTGCCTGCCAGTAGCCCATTCCATCTGTGTTGTAGCCCTTCAGATGTCCGGTCACTGCGCCGTTCTCATCGCGCTCATTGACGACGGTGTTGATTGCCCCGCACAGCTTTGCAGCCTCATCCACGTCGTCCAGATATTTATGTACGACTGTCTTATTCGGCATGGAAATGTTGGAGCCGAGCATCTTCAGCGCACGAATGCTCTCCACAGCAGCCTCCAGTGTGCTGTTGTCTACTTCGAATGCCAGCTGAATGACGTCATCTCCGTTTTTGTCGTATGCAAGGTTGTGAGTCATCGGTGACTGGGAATGACGGATTGGATAAGCCATCAGTCCTACTAACTCGGTATGTCCTGTAATATTCGGCATGATAATTTCCTCCCTGGATATCCTCTCTTTTTGCCCGGGAATCCTCCTGATTCCCGGGCAACCTTTTGATTATAATCTTTTGTAAAACGGATCTTTACAATCCGTTATCTGCATGCAGCATCTGCCTTTACTCCAACGGAGCCAGATCGATATATCCTCTGTTTTCCAGTACATTCAGGATCGCACGTCCTTCCATCGTACCTTCCATGATACGGCGGGCACGTACAGAATCCCCAATCGTATAGATGTACGTATCTGTATCCGCGAACGCTTCCTCAAGCTGCGGAAGCAGCGGATTGTTGCTCCGCATGCCAAGGCAGTTAAATCCGAGGTCAAACTCCAGATCGGTCACCGTGCCGTCCGGAAGCTTCACGGTAAATGCATTCTCTTTTACTTCCTGCAGCGCTGTGTTGACATACTCTTTTACACCGTACTTGTCGTGTGTCTCGCGCATTGAGCATTTGGTGATCGGGTCTGCGAGCATACCGATCTGCGGAAGCATATCGATGATCGTGCACTTTGCGCCGTGCGGTGCGAAGTATTCGATCACGTCAAGTCCGACAGAACCGCCGCCGACTACAACAACCTTCTTGTCCCTGCAGGATTCATCCGGATACTTGCCAGCATTTAAGTTGTTGATCATATCAAAGATCGTTGCGACATTGCCTGCCGCAATATTTTCCTTCAGGCCCTTGATCGGCGGAACGAGCGGAACGGAACCGGTTGCGTTGACTACAATATCTGGCTTGAATTCCTGTACCTTCTCGATGGTCGCTTCTGTGTTCAGGAAAACGTACAGATTTTTCAGCCTTGCTGCACGTGCCTCCAGGTATTTCGGGAAATCTTTCATACGGGTCTTGCTCGGAAGATCGGAAATAAAGGTGGAAAGTCCACCCAGATGATCCTTTTTCTCCAGAACAAAGACATTGCAGCCGACCTCCGCTGCTGTACAGGCTGCCTCAAGGCCTGCGGTACCGCCGCCGACTACGACCACATTGCACTGCTTTTTGATTTTCAGATTCTTATAGATATCGCCCTCCGGTACTGCCGGGTTGACGGTACAGCGGATCGGACGGTTGACGCCGATCCGGTTGCCTGCGCAGCCGACGTTGCAGGAAATACATTTGCGCAGCAGCACTTCCTCGCCTTCCTGGACTTTCTTTACCCAGTTCGGCTCTGCGATCAGTCCGCGGCCCATGCCAACGATATCCACATCTCCGCTCTCCAGAATCTTCTCTACGATCTCCGGGTCACGGTAGTTACCTGCGTTGATGACCGGTTTGCCAAATGCATCCTTGACCGCTCTTGCCATGTAGGAACGCCATCCGTCCGGCAGAAAATTTGAATCGATCTGATACTGCAAAGACGGGTTCAGTCCACAGGAAACATCGTACATATCTACAAATTCATCAAGGTACTTCAGATATTCCAGCGTATCCTCGAGGGTATTGCCGCCCGGCACACGCTCTTCAGCGGAAATACGGATAATAATCGGGAACCATGGTCCGACCTGCTTTCTTACTTCCTCAAGTACCATGCGCGGGAAACGAAGACGGTTCTCGACGCTTCCGCCGAATTCGTCTTCTCTCTTATTATAATAAGGAGAAATAAACTGGCTGATCAGGTAAGAATGTCCGCAGTGGATTTCCACTGCATCAAATCCGATCGTCTGCACGCGCTTTGCAGCCTCTCCGTATTTTTTCACTGTGGTAAGGATCTCTTCCTTTGTCATCGGCCGCGGGATCTCGCCGCCCGCTTTCGTCGGTACGTTGGAAGAAGAAACGGTCTCCATTCCCGTACGTGCCGAAGATGCCGACGCACCTGCGTGGTTGATCTGGATCGCAACGGTCGCACCGTTCTTGTGCAGGTTCTCCACGAGCTGATAATAGCGCGGCATAAAGCTGTCATGGTCGATCCGGATCTGACTCGTGCCGTTTGATCCGACCGGGTACTCTACATTTGCATTTTCCAGAATAATAAGGCCTGTGCCGCCCTTTGCACGCTGGGAATAATAATTCATGTGACGGCTGCTCATCTCACCGCTCGTCTCACCGTAATTGGTGCCCATCGGGGTCATCGCGATGCGGTTTTTGATTGTCGTACGCTTAATGGTAATCGGTTCAAAAATTTTGGGATATTTACTCTTCATGATTGATCTCCTTACACTACATCGTTCGTTACATGAGAGGCATTCCTTCGTTTGTGACACCCTTATCATATCGCGTTTGATTAAAAATTAACAATATCTTTCAGGTAAATTTTTGATGCATTCAATCTATCGTTTTTCTTCTCCATTTCCTCTTTCCGTGCTTCTTCCTTAATATACCGGATAAACCGCTCCACCGCCGGAAGACGGTAACGCTCCTTCATCCAGAACATAAAAACCTGATGATAAATGCTCAGATCTTTCAGCCTGTGTACATTTACCTGATCTTCCCCGGCAAGAAAATCGGTCTCCGGCATCAGCGCAATCCCGAAATTCCGCTTCACCATCGCAAGAATTGAATACTCATCCGGGCATTCGGCGATGATATCCGGATGCACTCCATATTTCCGGTAGAGATATTTCGTATGGGTTCCCATCCACGAAGCCTGATCATAGCCGATCACCGGATAACGGTCCAGAATCTGAAGCGGCACTTCCTCCTGCCCCTCCAGTTCATGCCCCTTTGGTGTGACGATCAGCACTTCCTGGTTTAAAATAGGAAAATGTTCCATTCCTTCCTTCTCAATACACCCGCCAAACCCAATATCAAGCTCACCGCTTTTTACTTTTTCTGCAATCGCAGACGTATGATTCTGCCAGAATCCAAACACGACACGCCTGTTTTCCGGCCGTTCCAGAAATTCTTTTACCTTACACGGAATGTACTGTCCGGCCAGAGGAAAGACGTAGCCGATCTCAATTCTTCCACCGTCCGACGCAAGCTCACTCATCTTTTCCATTGCCACCCGGCAGTCCTCCACAATCCGGTCTGCGTACTCCAGAAAAAGCTTTCCGGCCTTCGTCAGGTTTACGCCTCTGCCGCGTTTTTCAAACAATGGTACACCGAGTTCCTGTTCCAGTGATGCCATGGAACGGCTCAGAGAAGGCTGTGAGACATACAGTTCTTCCGCCGCCAGATGGTAGTTTTCCAGTCTGGCCACCTTCTGAAAATAAATGATCTGATTTAATGTCATATCCGTTTCTCCTTTCTGTTTCCGCAGTCACGGATATCCGCTTTTTTTATTGTAACATATCAATACATTCAACGCATTGTTTTTTTACTTTAAAAGTATTAGACCGTCCGCGAAAGAATTGTTAAAATTGTATCAAACGTTATGTTATTTTTTTAACAGAGCAGCGAAGCGGATTGCAAATACCCGCTTTCAGCGAAACCGGAGAAACGGTGTTCCTTCGTTTGTGACAGGACAAAAGGACACCGGTTTTTACCGGAAAATGGTGACAAAAAAGGAGAATACCATGAACAAGAAATATCTGCCAAGTGCACTGATCCTGTACCTGAATTATTTCATCCACGGCATAGGCTGCTCCATCCTCGGACAGGCCGTCATTAAAGAATCTCTGGCTGCTGCCTGGGGCGTGGAAGCAATGGCCATCACAGCTATTTCCGCAGCACTCGGACTTGGACGTCTGATTGCCCTTCCGTTCGCCGGACCGCTCTCTGATAAGCTGGGGCGCCGCATTTCCACAGCAATCGGAAGTGCCTCCTACGCGATCTATCTGATCGGCCTTGCCCTCGCATTCGGCGCCGGCACAAACGGCGGCTACATGATCGCCTACGTATGCGCAATCATCGGCGGTATCGCCAATTCCTTCCTTGACACCGGTATCTACCCGGCAGTTGCCGAGATCATTTACAAAGCACCCGGTGTTGCTACCATGGGCATCAAATTTTTTATCGCGATCGCCCAGATGCTCCTGCCGTTCGTACTTGGCGTTGCAGTAACTACCACCGATTCCGGACTGAATTCCTACAATCCGCTTTTCATCGGCTGCGGTATCATTTACCTCGCACTGTTTGTGCTTGTTCTTCTCTTCCCGCTTCCTGATTCTGACCAGAAAGCAGGCGGCAAAAAAGAGGGTCTGATCGAAGGACTGAAACATACGCATTTTTCCTTTGAATCCATCGCTATGATCCTGATCGGATTCACCTGCACCGGTACTTTCCAGCTGTGGCTGAACTGTGCTCAGAACTTTGCAAAAGAAAATGTCGGCTGGGCAGATCCGTCGATCATGCAGTCCTGGTATTCCGCAGGTACTCTGATCGCGCTTGTTGTCACCGCGCTGCTCACCAGAAAGATCAAAGATGTTCGTTTCATCCTGATCTACCCGGTTGTATGCCTGCTCACACTGATCGCCGTGCTCATGGGACAGAACCAGACACTGATGATTGCAGGTGCATTCCTCATTGGTTGGGCCGGTGCAGGCGGACTGCTTCAGATCGTAACTTCCGTGTGCAACATGCTTTTCCCGAAGATCAAGGGAACCGTTACCGCGCTCGTCATGATCGCATCCTCCCTTTGCAACTACACGATCCTCTCCGCAGCGTCTAAAATGACTCCATCTCAGGTTATGACGATGAACATCGTGCTCACTGCAATCGGCGTAGCGCTCGGACTTTTCGTAAATGTTCGCTATAAAAAAATGACCGAACTTGTAAACGAGTAAAATCATCGGCCACATTCAAAAACACTCGTTAAATGGTTTCATTTCTCTGTAGAAAAATCATCTGTTTCATATTAAAATTAAAGTAACTGTTCAGAGCCAACCTCCAAAATGCTACGCATTTCGTCGGTGTGGCGTATCCGCCAAATCAAAGCGGATATTCGCAATCCGCTTCGCTACTTGTAGAATCATAAGGAATCCCAGCTCGTAAGGGATCCTCCCGTAAACGGGTCCCTCCTTACGAGATTCCGTAAACGGGTCCCTCCTTGTGATATTTCATAAAACAGCTGTAAAATGCAGCTCTGAACAGTTACCAATCAAAGAAAGGAAATTCTGCCATGAATACCGTAAAAGTAAGAAACCTTGAAATCGGCACCGGAGCACCGAAAATCATTGTTCCGATCGTCGGTGTTACAAAAGAGGAGATCCTCTCTGAGGCAAAGACCTTTGATACACTTCCGATCCATGTCGTCGAGTGGCGTGTGGACTGGTTTGAGCACGTTTTTGAGACGGAGCAGGTCATCGATGTACTGAAAGATCTGCGCGAAGTGCTCGGAGATACCCCCATCCTTATGACCTTTCGCACCTCCAAAGAAGGCGGAGAGAAAGCCATCACACCGGAAGCCTATGCGGAACTGAACTTAAAGGCTGCAAAGAGCGGTTACGTGGATCTGATCGATGTCGAGATCTTTACCGGTGATGCAGTGGTCCGCAGGATCATCGACGGTGCTCACGCTGCCGGTGTCAAAGTCATCGCTTCCAACCACGATTTTGACAAGACACCTGCAAAATCAGACATCATCTACCGTCTGCGCAAGATGCAGGATATGGGCGCTGATATTCCGAAGATCGCAGTCATGCCACAGAGCAGGCGCGACGTGCTCACACTGCTTTCCGCTACTGAAGAGATGGTAACGGACTATGCAGACCGTCCGATTATCACGATGTCCATGGCAGGCACCGGTGTCATCAGCCGTCTGTGCGGTGAAGTCTTCGGTTCTTCCATGACCTTCGGTGCAGCAAAGAAAGCATCCGCGCCGGGACAGATTGGTGTCAGTGACCTGAACTCCGTGCTTACGCTGCTGCATAGTTCCCTGTAAGTAACGCTCTGAAAACTGATGATGCTGCAAAGTTCCCTGTAAGTAACATCCTGAGGACTGATGCTGCAGCGTTTCGCCGCAAATTCATCCCGCTGTCTGAAGCAGCCATCCGGCTATGTTCACGCAGTAAATCGATTTGCAACTGTCTACTTTGATATAAGACAGAGTTTTGTCTTTCCCACCGGAAAGCCGCCATGCAGCCGCCCGGATCTGCGACCGATATCTCCATACTCCTGAGTACAGTAAAGCGGACATTCGCAATCCGCTTTGCTACTTGCTCATGAACGCAGTCGCTTCGCGACCTGTCAGTGGGAGCTTTCAACTCCCACTGACATAAGCATCCCCCTTACCCACCGCTTAGTGCTCCACGCACTTGAAGCGGGGGAATGCTTATCTGCGTTCAAGGTATACTCCGGCACTTTGGTGATATCGGTCTTCCGACTGTCCGGAAGAAATACCTGAAGTGCTCCGGCCTTTTCTGTGACAGTCCCCTACTTTTTCCCTTCGGAGGTTCCACATGAAAAAAATACTCCACTGGCTTGACGAAAATCTGGAAGAATTTCTTCTCGTCTTCTTTCTGATCGCTATGACCCTGATTATGGGCATTCAGGTCTTTTGCCGTTACGTGCTCGGACAGTCTCTCTCCTGGTCGGAGGAGATCACCCGCTATCTTTTTATCTGGTCTGGCTTTTTAAGCGTCAGTTACTGCAGTAAAAAATGCCTCTCCATTAAAATTGAACAATTTGTCGCGATCTTCCCGCGCAAGGGAAAAGCGATTTTCAAGCTTGTCAACCACACCTTTGAGCTGATCTTTTTCCTGTACATGATCCCGTTTGCCTGGTCTTATCTGATGTCCGCCGTACAAAGCGGCCAGCTCTCCCCGGCCTGCCGGATTCCAATGTACTATATACAGGCAGCTCCGCTTGTTTCCTTCGTACTTGTCGCTTTCCGTGTCCTTCAACGCTGGATCATCGAGTTTCGCATCGCGCGCGGAGAGCATGTCATCGATCCGGCTCATCCGGAGCGCAACACACCGGAATCCTTCATCGCCGCAAATGCGGAGACTGGAATCGAACATGCTATCGAGTCAGGAATTGACAACCGGATCGAAACGATCACAAATGCAAATGAGGAGGAACACTGATGCCTGCTGCCGTATTATTTCTGATTTTTGTACTCTTACTCGTAATTGCAATCCCGGTATCCATTACGCTTGGAATCACCTCCGTGCTTCCGTCGATCTTTGACCCGTCGTTTACCGTCGGCGCCAAATATCTGATCCGCGCCATGTTCGGCGGTCTGGACTCGTTTCCGCTGCTTGCCGTACCGATGTTTGTCTTATCCGGCATCATCATGGCAAAGGGAGGAATTTCCAAAAAACTCTTTAATGTTTTTGCTTACTTTCTCGGCCGTTTTACCGCCGGTATGCCATGTGCCGTGATTGTCACCTGCCTGTTTTACGGCGCAATTTCCGGTTCCGCACCGGCTACCGTGGCCGCGGTCGGAAGCATGACGATTCCGATTCTGACTTCACTTGGATACAATCTAACCTTTTCCACCGCGATTGTCGCAGTGGCAGGCGGTCTTGGTGTCATCATTCCGCCGAGCATTCCGTTTATCATGTACGGCATGGCCTCCGGCGCTTCTGTGAGCAATCTGTTTCTCGCCGGTATCATTCCTGGACTGATGATCGGGTTTCTGCTGATGCTCTACGCCATCTACCACTGCAAACGCTTTGGCGAAGACAAAGAAAAAATTCATGCCGAAGTATCTCAGCTTCATGAAAAAGGACTGCTCCGTGTATTAAAAGAAAGTTTTTTTGCACTGCTCAGCCCGGTTATTATCCTTGGCTGTATTTACACCGGTATTGCTTCACCGACTGAAGCAGCTGTTATCTCCGTATTTTACGCATTCCTGATCAGCCTGCTTGTCTATCGGAGCATTCATCTGCGTGATATCTGGGGCATCTTTGTGGAAGCAATCCGTACGTTCACACCGATTCTGTTCATTCTGGCAGCATCAACTGCATTCTCACGTGTGCTGACGCTGATGCAGGTACCTCAGACCGTGAGCACGTTCATTCTGGAAAATTTCCACAGTCCGGTGGCAATTCTGCTCGTAATCAATGCATTCCTTCTGCTGGTCGGCATGGTCATGGATACCACGCCTGCCATTTTGATTCTCACGCCGATCCTGCTTCCAATTGTGAAAGCCATCGGAGTCGATCCGGTTCAGTTCGGCGTCATTATGGTTGTCAACCTCGCAATCGGATTTGTCACACCGCCGATCGGAGTCAACCTGTTTGTTGCAAGCTCGCTGACGGAAGTACCGGTTATGAGTATCGCCAAAAAAGCAATGCCGATGATCGCTCTCTTTCTCGTCGCATTGCTTCTGATCACGTTCATCCCGGCGCTTTCCATTGGAATTCTGTAGCAGAAAGGAACCGTCTATGTTTCGAAAAAACAATCTTTTTGTTAAAAAAAATGCTCCAAAAATTTCTTCCATGCGTCGCTTTACGCTTGCTGCCTGCGCCGGACTTCTTACACTGTCCACGCTGCTGCTTGGCGGCTGCGGCCGCAGTGAGGACGGCGTACAGCGCTATGCCTGGCCGCTCGCAACGGCAAGCCCGGAAGATACCGTGACCCAGATTTTCTCCGAAAAATTTGCGGAGGAGGTTTCTGGCTTAAGCGGCGGACGCATGAAAATACAAGTCTATGCAAACAGTTCGCTCGGCGGCGACCGTGATCTGCTCGAGACGTGTTCCGACGGCGATATTCCATTTGTTGTACAGAACACTGCCCCACAGGTTTCCTTTATGCATGATCTGGCCGTATTTGATCTTCCGTGTGCGTTCGATTCGCTCGATGACTGCCGGGAAAAAATCGATGACCCGCAGTTCTGGCAGCTGATCAGCGACATCTATACCGAAAGCGGCTACCATCTGCTCGGCATGGCTGACCAGGGCTTCCGTGTCATGAGCACCAACAAAAATGTCACTGAGTTTGCTGATTTCAAAGGTCAGAAGATCCGTACCATGGAAAACAGCTATCACCTCGCCTTCTGGAAAGCGCTCGGCGCCAATCCGACGCCAATGTCATTCAGCGAAGTCTACATCGGACTGCAGCAGCACACAATTGATGCTCAGGAAAATTCCTACGAGGTTATCGTGTCCAACCGTCTTTACGAACAGCAGGATTACGTCGTGGAAACGAATCATCTTCCGCACCTCATCTCCCTGATTGTAAATGATGACTTCTTCCAGAATCTCTCCAGGGAGGATCAAGACATCCTCACACAGGCTGCCGAAACGGCTACCGCCTACGCGAGAGAACAGTCGGATGCACGTATCGCAGACCGTATCGCAACGATTGAAGCGAGCGGCACCCAGATCGTGACACTCTCAGATGAGACACGGGATGCAATGCGTGACGCAGCAGCGTCGGTATATGTTGCCATTCAAGATAGCATTGATGAGACGATTTATGAGGCATATGTCTCTAAATAATCCGTCAGGTTTTCCCTAAAAAAATCAAAGCGCATATTTTAAGTCTGATTCGTTCCATGCCTGATTCGTTATATCTTATAAAAGCAGCCGTAAAAAGCGCCTACAAACAAATTTTGTTCTGTTTGCAGGCGCTTTTCTTTTACTTTCCTGTCACTCTGACATTGGTATTCTTACAGCACAATGCCTCTTTTTCTCAACTGACTGGCACAAGTTTCCTGTACTTATGCCTCCGTATCCACCGCTCGCAGTCTCTGCACCAGCTCCTCGCAGATCTGCAGCTTGTCCTTGCCATCTGTCTCGATCACAATGTCTGCTGCTGCTTCGTATTTCTCACGGCGCTTCTCCATCAGCTCTGCGATATACGGCACGGTCTTGTTGCCCTCAAGCAGCGGACGGTCGTGATTATCCTTGACGCGGTTTAAGATCGTCTCCGGCTTTGCGGTCAGAAGTACCACTCGGCCGTTTTTCTTCATCTCGACTACGTTGCGCTCGCGCATCGGCACACCGCCGCCACAGGATATCACCACGTTTGTCCGTGACTGCATCTCGATCAAAAGGTTCGTTTCCAGATCGCGGAAATATTCCTCGCCGTACGTCTCAAAGATATCAGAGATCGACATGCCCTGCCGCTCTGCAATGATCTGATCCATTTCTACGACTTCCATCGCAAATACGGTGCGCAGAAAATCTGAGATCGTCGATTTACCTGCTCCCATGAAACCAATCAGGACGATGTTGTAATCAAAGAGCTTGCGCGCCTGAATCCGCTTGCTGTTTCTTGTAATCTCATCAAATACAGCCGCTACTTCCTCGGTATGGCGCTTTCCTTCCATCCGCTTTTTCAGCCATTCTCTCTGCTTTGCCTCCTGCTCCGGCTGAAGGATCGGAATATCATTCTCCTCCTTGTATACCATGATATCTTCTACTACACGATTACGCATCAGAAGCGCATCCAGCAGGATCTCATCACACTGTCCAAGACTCTCTCGTAATATTTCAAGCTGATTCATCACAATTCCTCTTTTCTGCCCTGCATGTCTTACGCGAGGGCGTTTTCTTTCGCAGTCAGTCACTGCTCATGCGTCTCTGTAACTGCTGGAAACCATCACGCCAAAGCACAGTCAAAAAATGCTTTCTGTAAGATCGCAGAATGATCACAGCAGCCATTTGCAAACTGCATCAAAATACATTCCGGCAGCAACCGCAAATTTGTATCATTATAACAGCTATCGGACACTTTAGCAAGACACAGTGGCAAATTTTTATTATCATTCACAGAAAATCCATTCTTTCATGAAATATCACAAAGCGGGATCCGCTTACGGAATCTCGTAAGGAGGGACCCGTTTACGGGAGGATCCCTTACGAGCTGGGATTCCTTATGCTTCTGCAAGCAGCGAAGCAATTTGCGAATGTCCGCTTTAATTCAGTCGTACACGATAACCGGTGTCCCGATTGAGACATTCTCATAAATCATTTTTGCATTTTCATACGGCGTATTGATACAGCCGTGCGAACCGTTCGTGAGGTAGATTGTGCCGCCAAAATATGCTCTTGTCTGCATGTCATGGATTCCGACGTTTCCGTTGAACGGCATCCAGAAATCCACCGGCGAACGGTAACCCTCGCCGACCAGCGTATAGTTCTGCATCTTCGCGTCAATCGACCACACACCGTTTGACGGTGTTGCATTTCCCTTGTTTGGATTGCCTGTGACAACCGGTGTATACACAATGCAGACACCGTCCTTATAGCACCACATCACCTGCTGTGAAATGCAGATTTCCACATACGTATCCCCGATGTCATTTTCCTCGCGGCTCATCGCCGTGTACGTGTACTGCGGTTCCATTGTGCCCTGATAGCCAGATTCCAGCGCATTGAGCAAATCGACAACCGTCGCATCCTGATCCATACACCAGCCGTAATCCCCGTCTGTCAGTGTGACTGTCGTGCCAAGCGAGGTATAAAACTGCCGTGGCAGTCCAAATGTATCATACTTTGCTGCAAGCGCTTCCACGTACTCCGTCACTTCCACATCGTCGATGACATAGCTGCCGTCCGCCGCCTGCGTGATCCACTGCGCAATCACCGGCGCGTTGACCCGCTCCTGCCTGCTGCCGAACTCGTACGTGATGTCGGCCTGTACCAGGGCATCCTTTGCCTCTACCTCCTCCACAAGCGCCTCATTGTTACTGTAGAGATCCGGCTTCAAATAGCAGTCTTCCTTATCAAGATCAAGAACCGATTTTCCTCCGTCAAGAGCCGCATACAATGCTTTCGCGGTAGTTTCCGGATTCAGGGTATTTCCCTCTGTCTCCTTTACCACCTCAAAGCCACTGTCCGTCACCTGAACATAGGCATCCGTCGGCGCCTTCGTATAGATTGGGTTCATACATTCCAGGTCTTTAAATGCAGTCAGAGCTTTTTTCTGATCGTAAGTAAAGGCAACGCCTGCCACATCGTTTCGCTCCATCAACAGCATGACCGGCCAGATATATGAACGCTGTGCCCTAGCCATCCGGTCAATGCTGCTGTTGTCGACAAATTTCAGATCAATCTGATCCGCACTTAAGTACTCACTCGCGCCGCCGCGCTCCTTTACCTCCAGTCGGTACTCATCCAGCTTCTCCGCCACAAGTTTCTTTACTTCCTCAACACTCTTCTGGCTACAGTCGATTCCGTAGATCTCGGTATCTTCATAAAAATGAGAACTGAAGTAGACGGCTACTGCAATGTACACCACAAGCATAACGCCGCCAAATCCCCAGAGACAGCGGCTGAGGAACTTGTGGCTGTCGATGTGAGGGTGCGGTGTGGATGCTTCGCTTTCTGTTTTTTTACTGCTTCCTGCTTTCTGTTCTTCTGACGCAGACTTTCTGCTCTTTTTTGGCGCATTGCCGTTCTCTGATATTGAAAGACTTCCAGAGACTTTCTTTCGCTCCGGCCGTACGCTCACTCCCTCTGATTCTGTCAGAGAGGTACGGCGGGCTTCTGAGGATTCGTTTTTCCCTTTTTCGATTTTCTGTTCGGATGTCCGCTCTGCTTTTTTCGTATTTTGGCTTTTTGTCTGCTCTTTCTGTTCCTGCGGCGTTGTTCCCTTTGTTCTTCGATTCTCAGTTTCAGACCTGGTAACTGCTTTTTTTATATTTCTCTCTGCCGGTACTCCAGATGCCGTCTGTTCGGATCTTCGTTTCTCCACTCCGGCTTTTACATTCCCGCTTTGCACGCCTTCCTTTTTTGTGCGCTTCTCATACCCTGACACAGCCCTTTTTTCTTCGCCCGTCTGCACCCGCCGCCTTGCCTGCGCGGAATGCTGTGCAGAGCGCTTCATCATCTGCTGACTTTCTTTTGAGCCGTAAATGCTGCTCCGTCCACTCACCGGACGCCTGCCCTGGGCACTTCCATTTCCTGCGCGATTCTCCCCCTGCTGCTTTTCTTCTCCCATGTTTCTCTCCCGTTTTTTTCTCTTTTTCCTATCTCAAAGCGGAGGTTCCAGTTCCACTTTCGCGATTTACAAAATCACAAAAAATCTTCCTGAAAGTAAAGCGGACATTCGCAATCCGCTTCGCTACCTGCCTGTCGGTGGGAGCTTTCAACTCCCACCGACATAAGCATCCCATCTCACTGCTTAGTGCTCCGCGCACTTGAAGCGGATGAATGCTTATCTGCGTTCAATATACCAAATACTTTCGTTTTTCGGCACTATCTCTTCGATTATAAGCACTTTTCCAGGTATTTACAAGAGGCGGCACGGGCGGTCTGATTAAATTTTTCTTAAGCTCTCTTTTTCCCTTGCTTTTTTGCCTTCCTCCGCTTACCATGAAACAAAGAAATCTTTGTTTTTTACAACGAAATCTTTATTTTTCACAATGAAATAGTTGTTTTTCATACCTTTGACAAGACAGAATAATTATAATTTTTCTGGAATTACATTGAATCGAATCATGGCTCCTGCGAAGTATATCCGGCCCTGTTCGCCGTTTTTCTGAACAAAGATGACAAAACGTACGTAGAACCGGATATCAGCATCATCTGTGAGAAAGACAAACTTTCTGATCGCGGCTGCGAGGGAGCACCTGATTTCGTAATCGAAATCGTTTCTCCTGCAACTCAGAAAAGAGATTACGGCATCAAGCTTTTTAAATACCGCGCAGCAGGTGTCCGCGAATACTGGATTGTAAATCCGGCAAAAGAGATTGTAAATGCTTACAATTTTGAAGCGGAGGAAGATTGCAATCTCTATTCCTTTGACGATCCGATTCCATCTGGAATTTACCCGGGATTCTTTGTCTGCATCAGAGAACTGCTCTGATAGTCAAAGCGGATATTCGCAATCCGCTTCGCTACTTGCCTGACTCGGTTAAAAGACCAGCAGATTCCGCCTGTCTCAATGTGCGGAACCTGCTGGTCTTATCTTATTTTATCGTAACTGTTCAGAACCACCTCCAAAATGCTGCGCATTTCGTCGGTGTGGCGTATCCGCCAAATAGATTTCCATGTAAAAGTGTTCATTCATGCAAGCATGATTCACACTTTTGCATGAAAATCTGCTTGGCTCTGAACAGTTACATTTTATCTAAAATTTTCTGTTTCAGCTTATCTGTAGTATACAGAATTCCACTTCAGCTCATTCTTGAGATTGCGGATATTGGTATCTTTGTCGATGTAAACGGCCTCGATGCCCATCGCTGCTGCCCAGTCGCCCATCTGCTCTGCAGTCAGGTCGTAGGAGAATGCAGTGTGGTGTGCACCGCCTGCAAGGATCCACGCCTCTGCACCTGTTGCCAGATCCGGCTGCGGAGTCCAGAATGCGGTTGCTACCGGAAGCTTCGGCATCGGCTTCTCCGGCTTCTTGCAGTCTACATCGTTGATGATGAGGCGGAAGCGGTTGCCAAGATCGATCAGGGATGTGGCGATTGCCGGTCCCTCTTTAGAGGTAAATACGAGACGTGCCGGATCCTCACGGTCGCCCATGGAAAGCGGATTTACCTTGATGCTGATCGGGCCGTCTGCGATGGTCGGGCAAACCTCAAGCATATGTGCTTCCAACACGCCTTCCTTGCCCGGTACGAGGTTGTAGGTGTAATCCTCCATAAAGGAAGTACCCTTTGCGTTCGGAACGTTCTGGCTCATGATCTTCATCAGGCGAACCATGGCTGCTGTCTTCCAGTCGCCCTCGCCGCCGAAGCCGTAGCCCTTCTCCATCAGACGCTGGATTGCAAGGCCCGGCAGCTGCTGCAGTGCACCGAGATCACCGAAGTGTGTAACGATTGCCTGATAGTTCTTCTCCTCCAGGAAACGCTCGAAGCCGATCTCGATCTGTGCCTGTACTGCTACATGCCTGCGGAACTCTGCTTCGTCTCTTCCCTCAAGCAGGATCTGATATTTGTCATAGTACTCTTCTACCAGGGTGTCGACATCAGCCTTGCCGACTGCTGCAACTGCCTCTGCGATCTCATTGACCGGATATGCGTCTACTTCCCAGCCGAATTTGATCTGTGCCTCCACCTTGTCGCCCTCGGTAACGGCTACGTTTCTCATGTTGTCAGCGATACGCATTACGCGGATGTGGCTGCTCTCCATGATACCGATAGCGGTGCGCATCCAGGATGCAATGCGCTCCTGCACCCTGCGGTCATTCCAGTGGCCGACGATTACCTTGCGCTCGATGCCCATACGGGTCACGATGTGGCCGTACTCACGGTCACCGTGTGCGGACTGGTTCTCGTTCATGAAGTCCATATCGATCGTATCGTACGGAATCTCTTCGTTGAACTGTGTATGAAGATGAAGCAGCGGTTTGCGGTACTCCTGAAGGCCAAGGATCCAAGATTTTGCCGGTGAGAAGGTGTGCATCCAGGTGATTACACCTGCGCACTCTTCGTCCGCATTTGCCTCGTTGAATGTTTTGCGGATTACTTCATTCGTGATCAGGGTCGGTTTCCATACGACCTCATACGGAAGTACTCCGGATGCGTTCAATTTGTCTACGATGATCCTGGAATGCTCTGCTACTTTTCTGAGGCACTCATCTCCGTAAAGATCCTGAGAACCGGTTGCAAACCAGAATTTGTAATTCTTTGCTGCTTTCATGTCTTGCTCTCCTTTTCTTTTTGTGTAGTATTGTATGGTACGACAGACCTCCGGCTTTCGATCTCCCCTTCAAATTCGAAGGTTGCATCGCCTCCCGGGTCTGTGATCAACCCAAGCATATTTTCTGCGGCCTTTACGCCAAGCACGTCGTGCGGATGTGCCACCGAGGTCAGCGGCACCGCATTTAAACGAGCCAGCTCGGAATTGTCGACGCTCACCAGGGAGAGATCCTGTGGAATCCGGATCCCTGCTGCCTGAGCACGCGTGGTCAGCAGATGTGCCAGCTCATCGTTGTAACAGACACAGGCACTGCAGTCTTTCATCCGCTCCAGAATGCGCTGGCTGAATGTCAGCGACTCGCGCATCTCCTGTGTATCAATCCAACAGATTCGTTTTCCTTCCACCTTAAGGCCTGCTTTCCGCATGGCCTGCAGGTATCCTGCATAGCGCCGTCTGCCCTGTCCGTCGTCCGCCTTGAAAATGCCGCCGATCCGCGTATGTCCCTGCGCGATCAGATATTCGGTCGCCGCTCTCCCGACCTGCTCGTCGTCCATGCCGACATGCGGAATGTCAAGCTCCGGATAGTAGCTGTGAAAGAACAGGATCGGAATCCCGGCCTTTTGCAGACGTCTGTAACAGGAAAGGTTGGGATTTGGAAGGGCACTCATGACCGGCTCCACGATCAGCGGATCACGGCTTCCTGACTGAAGCAGTCCTTCCAGCAGGCTTCGTTCCGTCTCGACCTGATTGTTCGTAAACATGATCCGCGAACTGTAACCGCCTCTGCCAAGCGTACGCACCATCGCCTGCAGGATGCGCGGAAAAATATAATCGTCCGCGTACGTCGTGATGATCGTAACCGTGCGGGAAAGCGGTGGATACTCTCTGCTGCCCTCCTGCTCCTTTACATACGTGCCGCTGCCCTGTACGCGGATGATCGAGCCCTCTTTCTCAAGGATCGCAAATGCATGGCGCACGGTCTGGCGGCTGATCTGGAACAACTCGCTGATTTCATTTTCCGACTCAAGACGGTCACCGCCCGAAAGCTCCCCGGACACTATTCTGTTGTAAATCCACTCTGTCACTTTCTGGTATTTTGCCGCTCTGCTCATTGTCACTCCATTTTATATGTACGTATCAGACCGGACTCCGGCTTTACATGGCTTTCCGTGATCGATCCGGTTATTTTATTAGTTGTACATATAAGTTGTACTTATTGTAGTTTAAAAAACATACAATTTCAAGTGGTTGATTTTATGCAGTTTGACGAAGAACCGTTTTGTTTTCTTCTTATCTGCAAGCATATTATACGTTAGACAGTTTTGATTTGTCAAGATGAAATACGTGTTTTTTGTGTTGTATGGAAAGATTGTGTTAGTTGTATTTATAAGTTGTATTTATAAGTTGTATTTAAATGGTTTCCGTTCCAATTATAGCAAGTAAAGCGGACATTCGCAATCCGCTTCGCTACTTGCTCATGAACGCAGTCGCTTCGCGACCTGTCAGTGGGAGCTTTCAACTCCCACTGACATAAGCATCCCCCTTACCCACCGCTTAGTGCTCCGCGCACTTGAAGCGGGGGAATGCTTATCTGCGTTCAATAAAATAATGCAGGCAAAACGATTTGGCAGAGTGCGAAAGACAAGGATGAAATCTGCAGGCGTGCTGACGCACGGCAAAGATTTCTGACGCAGTATTTCACGCTCTGACAGATCGGAGAGGATGCATTATTTTGCAGAATTGCTATAATACTTTTTTCCCTTATAAAATGCATGACTTTCCCGCATGCAAGAAGCGCATAAAAATAAGTAACGCCAGCTGAACTGAGTATCTCATTCTACGCGGCTCGTTTAAGTCCATAAAAAAACACCGGAAAAAGCCTTCTTCTGACTCTTCCCGGTGCTCTTCTTATCTTATATCTGTCTTATATCTGTCTTATATCTGACTGCCTGCTGCAAATCACGCAGTTCTTTCTGTTATTTCGTCTCCGCCTCGGTGACTGCCTCAGCCGCGTCTGTCGCTGCCTCGGTCTGAGCCTCGGCTGCATCGGCTGCCGCTTCTGTGACTGCCTCAGTTGCTGCTTCGCTGGCTGCCTCCGTTGCCGCCTCTGTGACTGCCTCGCTCTCGCCGGCCTCGGTGGCTGCCTCACTTCCGGTCTCACTCTCAGCCGCTTCGCTTACTGTCTCCGTCGCTGCTTCTGTGGAAGCCTCCGTCTCCTGTGACAGGGAGAAGTCAAATGTGATCTGTGCCAGCACATCCTCGTTCTCGCTGACCTCTCCGTCATCCTTCCACTGAGTATACAGCTCGCTGATGCGGTCTGATTTACGCTGATCTACGATCTCTTCTTTCTTCTGATCGGTAGCATCACGGTCAAGCTTTGAAACCACCTGTGCTACGTAATAGCCGCTGTCGGTCTCGATCGGTGTCTCTACCAGTGTGCCGTCATCCAGCCCTTCGGTCGCTGTGATCAGTCCTTCTACTACGGAGGTACTGTCAGAACCGAACGTCATTGTCGAGCAGGCTGCATCCGGATCGACCTCATTTGCTGCCGTCTCAAAATCTTCTCCGGCTTTTACCTTTGCGATCAGCTCTTCTGCCTTCGCAAGTGCTTTTGCCTTTGCTTCCACCATTGCTGGATCTTCTGTCTCTGTCTCGGTTTCCGTTTCTGTCTCCTGTGCGCTACCGCTTACTGCTTCTGTCTCGGCTTCTGTGGATGCTGCCTCGGTTACAGCTTCTGTAGATGCCTCTGTTCCATCCGCCTCAGCTGCCGCATCAGTCACTGCTTCGGAAGCGCTTTCTGTTTCTGTCTGCGCTGCAGACTGTGTCTTTGTATCGGTCTCACCTGTCAGTGCTGCGGTCTCTGCCTCAGTTGCTTTCTCAGTCGCAGCCTCAGCTTTTGCATCTGTGCTGTTTTCTGCAGCCGCGGATACCTCTGTAGCTCCCTCTGTCTCAACTAATGTTGTCTCCTCAATGACCTCTGTGGCTGCTTCAGAACCTGTCTCTGACTCCGCTTCACTTCCGGTCTCAGTCTCGCTTTCGCTCTCCGCCTCGGTCTCCGCACGGAACATGGCATACTGTACTTTCCGCTGCGCTGCCTCGTCGTCGGACACCTCCGTATCTACATCAGCGGACATCGCCGGCTCCATCTTGTTCTGGATCAGACGAAGCGTCAGGTAACGCTCTACCGTCTCCTGCGTCGCTCCCATCTTATCGAGAACTTCTTCGCCATTGTCATCTAGGAACTTCTTCGCCGCCTCACTGATCGTGGACTTTTCTTCATCTGTCAGCTCAACGCCATACTCTTCCATCTTCTGCTCTGCGAGCACCATGTTTTCCAGTGTCGTCACGGTCTGGGACTTGATCATGTCTCCCATCGTCGAACCGTTGCCGTAGATATCCTGGCTCATCGGATCACTGACACCCATATAGTTTTTATAAAGATCCTCGGTCAGCGCCTGCGTGTAATGCGTAGCAAATTTTACGAGGCCTGCGGAGATCTCATCTCCGTTTACCGTGACAGCTGTCGCTTCCGGATCAAATTCCGCTTCTTTTTTCGAACAGCCGGAAAGCGAACCAAGCATCAGGCATGCGCTCAATCCGAATACGACTGCTTTTTTCAGTCTGTTATGCATTTTCAATTGTCCTCCTTTTTAACTGTTCCATTCCTCTGAAAACTGAAAAACAATCAAAAAACAGTTGCCAGCGCAGTTTTCTTTTTCTGAACAGTCTCCAAACATCATTGTCTCATTATAAGCTTTTTTCCCCGATCCCGCAATCACTTTCTGCGAAATTCACACACCGTTCATACTTCCGGCAGGAATCTCTTTTCCTGGTGAAGCAGCCGGTGTTTCCCTGCCGCGCAGACCGTCACTTTCCAAATGCATTTTTCGGTTTTCCTGTGATTTTCTGGAGATCATCCAGCAGCATCCGCACGGAATCGAGTACCTGATCCGTCTCCTTGCCGCCTTTTTTCGGGCGCTCATAGAGGAAATACGGATTCTTATCCAGCCTGAATTTCAGTCTGCCCTTGTAGCTCTTTACCATTGCGTCAATGCCGGCCGGATCGATCAGCGCTTTCTCATACAGTGTCATGCGGATCTCATCGCCCTTTTGCTTCAGCTCTGTCACATAACACTGATGTGCCTGCGCCTTCAGCCTTGCAACAATCAAAAGATTCTGCACGGCACGCGGAAGCTCTCCGAAGCGGTCCATCAGTTCTTCCAGCATATCGTCGTACTCTTCCTCATTCTGGATTCCGGAGATCCGCTTGTAAATGTCAAGCTTCTGCATCTCATTGCGGATGTAGCGCTCCGGAATATATGCGTCGATATCAAGGTCGATCTCTGTCTCAAAGTCTTCCGTTACCAAAGTCTCTCCCTGGATCTCCCGCACGGACTCATTCAGCAGCTTGCAGTACAGATCATAGCCGACCGCTTCCATGTGGCCATGCTGCTCGCTTCCAAGCAGATTTCCGGCCCCGCGCAGCTCCAGATCGCGCATTGCAATCTTAAATCCACTGCCAAGCTCTGTAAATTCCCGGATCGCAGAAAGTCGTTTTTCTGCAATCTCTTTGAGCATCTTGTTGCGGCGGTACATCAGAAACGCATACGACGTGCGGTTTGAGCGGCCGACGCGTCCACGCAGCTGGTAGAGCTGGGAGAGACCGAGATTTTCCGCGTCGTGAATGATCATTGTATTGGCATTTGAAATATCAAGCCCCGTCTCAATGATCGTCGTCGTGACAAGCACGTCGATCTCCCCGTTGATAAATTCAAACATGATTTTTTCCAGTTCATGCTCTTTCATCTGGCCATGTGCAAACGCTACCTGTGCCTGCGGCACCAGCTCTGCGACCTTATTTGCCATCTCCACAATGGAATTGACCCGGTTATAAACGTAGTAAACCTGCCCGCCCCGCGCCAGCTCCCGGCTGATCGCTTCGCGCACCATCTCTTCATTATATTCCATCACGTATGTCTGGATCGGCACACGCTCCTGCGGCGCTTCTTCCAGCACGCTCATGTCACGGATTCCGACGAGGCTCATGTGCAGCGTCCGCGGAATCGGCGTCGCGGTCAGTGTCAGGACATCCACATCAGTCTTTAACTGTTTGATTTTTTCTTTGTGTGTGACTCCGAACCGCTGCTCCTCATCAATGATCAGAAGACCCAGATCTTTGTACTGCACATCCTTTGAAAGAAGGCGGTGCGTTCCGATCACGATATCAACCAGTCCTTTTTTCAGATCAGTAATGGTCTTTTTCTGTTCCGCCGGTGTCCGGAAACGGCACATCAGATCGACGCGCACCGGAAAATCCTTCATTCGCTGCACAAATGTATTGTAATGCTGCTGCGCCAGAATTGTCGTCGGCACCAGATAGGCCACCTGCTTGCCGTCCTGTACTGCCTTAAAGGCTGCACGGATCGCGATCTCTGTCTTGCCGTAGCCCACATCACCGCAGACGAGGCGGTCCATGATCTTCCGGCTCTGCATATCCTTTTTTACGGCCTCAATCGCCGTCAGCTGGTCATCAGTCTCATCAAACGGGAACATCTCCTCAAACTCCTGCTGCCAGACCGTATCCTCACTGTACGTAAAGCCTTCTTTCCGCTCACGCTCCGCATACAGCTTCACCAGATCTTCTGCGATCGCACGCACTGCCGTGCGCACCCGCGTCTTTGTACGGTTCCACTCCTGCGTGCCGAGCCGGTTGAGCTTTGGCGCCTTCGCCGCGTCGGAATCCGCATATTTCTGGATCACATCAAGCTGCGTCGCCGGCACGTACAGACTGCTGCCCCCCGCATACTCGATCTTCATGTAATCCTTTGTAACCTTGTCGACTTCTACTTTCTCAATTCCCCTGTAAACACCGAGTCCGTGGTTTTCATGGACAACAAAATCTCCGACCGAAAGCTCGGTAAAGCTTGAAATCTTACTGCCCTCATACCGCTTGCGCTTTTTTTTCTTTTTGCGCTCCTGTCCGAAAATATCGCTCTCCGCGATCACAACAAACTTGATCAGCGGATACTCATAGCCTCTGGCGGCGCTGCCGTGTGTGATCAGAATCTCCCCCGGAGCCACCTCCCGCTCTTCGTCCTCGGTATAATAACTCGTCAGCCCCTCCTGCAAAAGATCGTTCGCGAGACGCTGCCCGCGCGTACGCGAAGCGGAAAGCAGCACGACACGGTAGCCTTCCTTTTTCCAGCGCTGCAGATCTTTTACGAGCAGCTCAAAGCTGTTGTTGTACGGATTAACCGAGCGCACCGTCAGACTGTATCTGCCGGAAACGCTAAACGGTGCGCGGGCATTTTCCAGGGTACAAAGGCCAATGCTGTTGCGCCCGGAAAGGAAACCTGCGATCTCCTGACAGGAAAACAAAATCTTTGTCATGCCCGGCAGCACATAACCTTTCTCCAGCCTGTGCTCCATGCTCTCCCGGAACTCCTGTTCCACCGCATCCCCGCTCTCTAAAAGACGGTTCGGCTCATCGAGGAAAAAGAGCGTATTCCCGTCATCAAAATAATCCGGGAGCGTCTCGCGTGTCCCGGTAAAATAGTCGATGCAGCCCTCCATGGAAAGCGGCTCGCCAAACTCTTCCAGCTGGTCTTTGTATTCCTGCAGAAGATTTTTAATCCGCGTCGCTTCCTCCGGCTTTCCCCCGCCCCGGAAAAACGATTCTGCCTTCTTTGCCTCGCGTGCAAGGTGCTCCAGTGCCTTTTCCCGCTCTGCTGCATCCGGGACAAGTTCTGCCGCCGGGTAAATGCGTACCCGCTCCTGATTTTCAATCGACCTCTGGCTCTCGGCATCGAAGCAGCGGATCGAATCCACCTCGTCGCCCCACAGTTCGATGCGGACCGGATTTTCCTCCGTCAGCGGATAGATGTCAATAATGCCGCCGCGGATCGCAAACTGCCCCGGTCCCTCGGTCTGCGCCGTGCGCTCATAGCCCATCTCAACCAGCTCTTTTTTCAGCCAGTCTGTATCAAGCACACTTCCGGATTCGATCTCAAGGATCCGTTTTTTCCAGTGTTCAAACGGAACGAGATGGTTCATGCAGGCCGCCATCGTCGTGATGACCGTTACTTCTTCTTTTTCCACAAGCGCTTTTAAGACCGCAATCCGCTGCTGCTCCAGAAGGTTGCTGTGGATGTCCGCCTGGAAAAAGATCAGGTCTTTTGCCGGAAAATACAGTACATCCCGGTCGAAAAACCGATAATTTTCGTACAGCTCCTTCGCCCGAAGGTCACTGTAGGTGATGATTACTCTGTGGGAATATCCCTGTGCACTGCAGCTGATAAAATGCGGCTTCTGCGGATCGATACAGCCCGTGACCTGGATCACGCCGCGGTTTTTCTGTATCTTCCGCCGAATTTCTGCAAATTCCTCCAGCTGCTGCATTGGAGAACTTAATGCTTTCATACGCTCACGCTTTCGCCTTGTGGGTGTTATACTCATTCATGACCTGCTGTACTTCCTCTGAAAGAAGCGCAGCTGCCGCGTCTGCCGCCCGGTCAAACGACTCCTGCATCACCTGCTGCTCTTCCTTTGAAAAATGGCCAAGCACGTAGTCTGCCAGATCCCAGCCCTGCGGCTTCTCTCCGACGCCCACCTTCACCCGCAAAAACACCTGCGTGCCAAGGTGCGAGATGATGCTTTTGATCCCGTTGTGTCCGCCTGCGCTTCCCTTTGCCCGGATGCGCAGCTGACCCGGCGCAAGGCTGATGTCGTCGTAGATCACGATCAGCTCCTGCTCCGGATCGATCTTGAAAAAGTCGCATGCTGCGCGCAGGCTTTCACCGCTTAAATTCATATACGTCTGCGGCTTTAGAAGCAGCACTTTCTGCCCTCCGATATAGCCTGTACCGCACAGCGCCTGAAATTTTTTCATGTCAATGGAAATATGGTTTTTCTCCGCAAGGCGGTCGATTGATGCAAACCCGGCGTTATGCCGTGTATTTTCATACTCCCGCCCCGGATTTCCAAGTCCTGCTATTAAATACATGTATTTTCTCCAAATTCTGTGTTTCGTTTCTTCTTTTTCCCGGATCATATATCAAAACAGATATTCAGAATCCTCTTTGCTGCTTTCCTGTATCTGCTTTGACTGATCATTCCGCTTCGGCTGCCAGCGCATCCACGATCTTCTCAAAATGCATGAAATGAGATGCCTTTACCAGCACCGTATCGCCATCTCGCACCTGTTTTTTCAGGTCCCGCAAAAGAGCAAACAGGTTCTCATACCAGATCACATCTGCCTGCGGATTCTGCTCCAGAATACCATCCGCCAGATTTTTGCAAAGAGACCCTGCGAGCAGGAAACGGTCAATATCAAGAGTCCCCGCATACGTTCCGACCTCGCGGTGCAGCTCGTTTTCCTGCGGGCCAAGTTCACCCATATCGCCCAGGATCGCTACCTTTCTTCCGAGCGCGTCCTTCAGCACACCAAGGGAAGATTTCATCGACATCGGGTTTGCATTGTAGCAGTCATCAATGATTGTGTATCGCTCGGTCTTTACGATGTGGAATCTTCCACTCACCGGCTGCAGGCTCTCGATTCCTTTTTTAATCTCCTGTAAAGTCAGGCCGTACTGCAGTCCGACTGCCGTACCCGCCAGCGCATTCAATACCATGTGAAGTCCCGGGATCGGAACGGTCACTTCAAACTCCCCCTGCGGTGTATGGATGCGGCAGGCGATACCGGAAAGCCCCTGTGCTTCCACATGATCGGCGTAGACCGCATTTTCCTTTCCGAATCCGAAGAAGGTCGGCTGAATGCCTTTTACTTCGTGAATCGTCTCGAGTTTATCATCTTCTCCATTTAAAATAATATGCCCGTCCGGACGCAGAAAATCAAAAATTTCGGATTTTGCGTGCAGCACGCCGTCACGGTCTCCCAAAAATTCCAGATGGCACTGGCCAATGTTTGTGATCACGCATGTATCCGGCTTTGCAATCTTTGCCAGCTCGTGCATTTCTCCGAAATGGCTGATCCCCATCTCCAGCACTGCGATCTCGTCCTCGTCCCGCAGCCGGAAGATAGTCAGCGGAAGTCCGAGATCATTATTAAAGTTTCCTGCCGTCTTTAAAGTGCGGTATTTCTGCTCAAGCACCGCTGCGATCATCTCTTTCGTGCTCGTCTTTCCGACGCTTCCCGTAATGCCGACAACCGGAATATCCAGCTGTTCCAGGTAGTACGCCGCGATCGCGCCGAGCGCTCTGATCGTATGCTCCACGAGAATATAGTTGCCGCTGCCCTCCGGCAGACGTTTCTCGGAAATGACCACTAGCGCTCCTTTTTCAAATACACCCGGAATAAAATCATGGCCGTCCACACGCTCGCCTTTGATCGCCGCGAACGCCCCACCCGGCTCCGCTTTTCGGCTGTCAGCCGTGATCGAAGTGATCTCCCGGTCCGCGTCCTCCGTCCGGCCGATATACGTACCGCCGCAGGCCTGTGCCATGCGGTTCGGTGTCATATTTTTCATAGTGATACCTGTCCTTTCCATTCAATGTTTCTGACCGCTCAGGCCTTACACCGATTTTATTTTTTCTGTCCGCCATCGGTATTTTTCAGGAGCGTGTTCGGCCAGTCAAATATACTCCATCCGCAGCCTGCCTCATGTCAGCTGCTGATTCTCTTTTTCCCTCCGTTACTGCCACCGTTTTTTCGACACTTCGATCAGCAGTTCACACAACGATCCGAAATCAATCCCGACTGCCGCCGCTTCCTGCGGAAGAAGGCTGGTCGGCGTCATGCCCGGCAGCGTGTTTGCCTCGAGGCAGTACAGATTTTCGTCACCATCCATCATGAAATCCATTCTTCCGTAACCCTCCAGGTGCAGCGCCTCATACGCCTTCACTGCATACTGCTGCATCTCCCGGGTCTTTTCCTCGCTTAAAACCGCCGGGCACGTCTCGATTGTCGAACCTGCGGTATATTTATTTTTATAATCGTAGAAGCCTTCCACCGGAGCAATCTCGATGACCGGATACGGCTTTCCATCGATGACACCGGCAGAAAACTCTCTTCCCTCAATGAACTGCTCCACCACGACTTCTTCTTCATAACCAAAAGCAAGGGTAAGTGCATCCTCATACTCCTCCTGCGTGTGCGCGATCGCCACGCCAACGCTTGAACCGCCGCAGCACGGCTTTACGATACACGGAAGTCCCACGCCATTCTCAGAGGCCGAAAGCCTCTTTTCTTCCCGCTTAAGTGACAGGCCGGCCGCCGTCGGCACGCCGCACTCCCGGAAGAGCTTTCTGGAAATGCCTTTATCCATCGCCATCGCGCTTCCAAGCGGACCGGATCCTGTATACGGGATACGAAACAGATCAAACGCCGCCTGCACCGTTCCGCCTTCACCGTCTGCACCGTGCAGTGCAAGGAATACCACATCCGCCATCTTGCAGACAGCAAGTACGTTCGGTCCGAAAAATTCGCGCCCGGACGCTTTGGCTGCCTCAATCGAACCATTCATGGACCGCATGTAAGCTGCCGATGCATCCACATCATACTGCGCCGGAAATACTTCCTCTTTATCTGTGATATCGATTCTCTCATCTCCACAGAACACATCGATCAGGATTGCCCTGTGTCCTTTTTCCCGCAGCGCTTTGCACACGCCGGTTCCGGATACGATGGAAACCTCCCGCTCGGTACTGATTCCACCTGCCAGTACTGCTATATTCATAATAATCTCCTCCTCGTTTTTACTGGATCACTATGTTCTGCAGGTCCTGGCCGGTATACGGCACTCCGTCCTGCGTTACGCCCTGCTCGGTTCCGCCGATAATGATGATATCAGAATTCGTCCCGCCCTGTCCGTCAGTCTGGCTTTGCGATTCTGACTGCACCGGTGTCTCGGTCTGGCTCTGTCCGCCGCCGCTCTCCTCCGGATATCCATAGTTTATTCCTGAGCTGTAGCAGACGATCGGGGTACCAGCCTCGATATTCTCATAAATCACCGCAACCTTTGCGGTCGGTGTATTGATACAGCCATGTGAACCGGAATTCTGATAGATCGTTCCGCCGTAAACGCTTCTCCACGAATCAGCGTCGTGAATTCCGACACCGCCATAAAATGGCATCCAGTAATCCACCGGCGTGCTGTAGCCCTCGCCCTTTAACGTCTCATGCTCTGATTTTCCAACGAGGCAGAAGATGCCTTCCGGTGAGGCGTTTCCGGCACTGACGTTTCCGGTCACGACCGCTGTATCCACCAGCAGTGCACCGTCCTTGTAAAACCACATGTGCTGGTTTGTGTAATCGATCTCCACATAGGTATCTCCGATATCGTTTTCGCCTCTCGTCCATGCACCCTCCAGCCAGGTCACCGTATGTTCCGTCGACTCTCCATTTTTCAGAATGTCAATTAAGGCCGCTTTTTCCGTCTCGCGATCCATCTGCCAGCCGTACGTGCGTGCCTCCACATAAACCGTTTCCCCGTTTGTCGTTCGGAACGGTTCCTGCGTCCCGAGCGTATCGTACCGGTCCGCCAGTGCGTCCACCCACGCAGATGCTGCCGTTTCATCGAGCACCGGCTGGATATTTTCATCGAAGGTAAACCATCCTGCTGTCGTCTGTGCATCCAGCGTCTCTGTGATGCCGCAACCCATCTGGTACGTCACAGAAATGCTGCTGTATTTATTTTTTACAGCTGCTTCCGCCTTCAGTGCACTGCTGTCGCTTCGCACCTTTGGCTCCTCGTAGCAGCCGCTCTCTTCCAGATTTACCGTCACTTCGCCATTATCTACCGCCGTCTCAACCGCAGCTATGACGCCTGCCTCATCCAGATAGCTTCCTTCTGTTTCCGGCACGATCTGATACGTCCCGTCCTGCAGTGCCACATATGCATTCTCCGGCTTTACCATCGCGTCTTCCTGCATACACTTTAGCGTACGCACCGATTGCTCCAGCGTTTCCGTTTCTGCTGCAACAGAAACAGACATTGTATAATGTTTTACCGCTCCGAAATATGCCGGAAGCCACAAAAACGATTGCTGTTCGCTTAAAAGCTTCTGCACTTCCCCGTCAGATACGAAATGATAGCCGAGCGCCGCGCCATCCAGCACTTCCTGACCTCCGCCTCTCGTCTCTACCGTCAGGCTGTATGTTTCCGCCTGACGCGCAATAAGTGCTTCTGCCTCTTTTGCTGTCAGATCCGAAACATCGATTCCATTGATCGCTGTATGTTCAAAAAAATGAGTCCGGTAATACATGCTGATCCCGGTATACACACCGGCCGCTGCCACAAGCAGCACCCCGGCACATCCTGCTATGATCGCTGTTCGTTTTCTCATGTACGCCATCCTTTATTTTTTCACCTCGCACGCCAGAAATACCGATCCGGAAAATGCAGACAGCCGCAGTACCGTACGTCCCGCATCCACCGGATAGATCATTTTATCCTCATCACTTCCGCCACTCAGCTCAGCCGTCCATTCGGACGCTTCAATCCGTTCCTTTGTCCATTCCGGCTGCAGCATTTCTTTTGCACCTGCATGCGGAAGCACCTCTGTATGCAGTTCCCGGGAATTCCAGAACGACTCCTCCTGCGGCTCCATCTGATACTCCTTCGGCAGCTCGCCCTTTGCAGCGTTCTCATCTGCAAGTACAGGCCACGCCGTCACCTCCGGCTGCAGCACAATCTTCTCCGTCCCTGCGCAGAATTTACCGGCTGCACAGCCCTGGCAGACCGAATCACTCTGTCTGCTCCGATATGCCTGACACCCGCCCTGCTCACCTGGCACTGCGCTTCCGTCCGCGGAAAATCCATTCCGGTCCGTATAAAAGACTCTCTGCAGTACCTGATGGTCGGAAACGCCTGCCATCCACACCGGAAGGCTGATCGTGCGCTCTGAATCATTGTTGTTGAACACTACTACGATCTGCTGCCTGCGGCTGAAACGCCCGTATGAAAGGATATTGTAATCCTCATACAGGAATTTCAGAGAACCGCCGGTTAATACCGGATACTTTTTGTGCATTGCGATCGCCGCCTTGTGGAACGCAAGCATCTGCTGATCCTCCCCTCCCCACGGATAAGTCCTGCGGTTGTCCGGATCCGTGAATCCGCACACGCCCGCCTCATCGCCGTAGTACAGCGTCGGCGCACCCGGCCACGTCATCTGCATAACCACAGCCTCCCGCATGACCTCCGGATGAATATCACGCGATGCCGCATCACTGCCAAGATGGTTGACTCTTCCGACGTGATGGTTCGTCCTTGTCAGGAAACGCGAATGATCGTGGTTTGAAAGTTCATTCATCGCCACCTGCAGCGACGGAGCGAGGAACGATACCATGTGGTACCGCATCGCATCCACAAAGCTTCTCGCATTTCCCAGCATACCCGGCTGATAATCGTCGCTGTGCTTCTCCATACCTGTAAAGAACCAGGTCAGCGGTTCCATGAACGCATCGTAGTTCATGACCGTATCCCACTGATCGCCATGCAGCCAGCTCGATGCATCCCCGTAATGCTCCGCAAGAATGATCGCGTTCGGATTTGCCTCCTTTACGGTCCTGCGGAATTTGCGCCAGAATTCATGATTGTACTCCTGACTGAATCCAAGATCCGCCGCCACATCCAGCCGCCATCCATCGATATTGTAAGGCGGTGATACCCACTTTGCAGCAATTTTTAAAATGTATTCTTCCAGCTTCGGAGAATCTTCATAATTCAGCTTCGGCAGTGTGTTATGTCCCCACCAGCCGTCATAAAACGGATTGTACGGCCACTCATGTTCATTGTGGAACTTGAAAAAGCTGCGGTATGGACTGTCGGCAGAAATAAACGCCCCCGGCTCATAGCCCGGCTGCCGCTCATAGATCCGCTCCCGATCCATCCATTTGTTGAACGAACCGCAGTGGTTAAACACGCCATCAAGAATCACACGCATGCCTCTTTGGTGCATCTCCTCCACCAGCTCAGCAAACAGCGCATTGCCCGCCTCCAGATTTGCCAGATCCGTCACACGTGAAATATAGCGTGTCGCATAACGGTTCTCGCTCTCCCAGCCCTCAAGCAGCCGTCCTTCCTCATGAACGATTTTTCCAAAATGCGGATCAATATAATCATAGTCCTGAATATCGTATTTATGATTGGACGGTGAGACAAACAGCGGATTAAAGTAAATCACCTCCACACCAAGATCCTGCAGGTAATCCAGCTTTTTCCGCACACCTTCAAGATCTCCGCCATAAAATTCACGGATTCCCATCGTGACTGCCGGCATCTGATTCCAGTCGCGCACCTGCGAAGTGCCCTCACCGATATAAACGTACTCTCGGTCCTGCACATCATTCGTCGGATCACCGTTATAAAAGCGATCCGTAAAAATCTGATACATGACCGCCCCCTTCGCCCAGTCCGGCGTCGAAAAGCCAGGTGTCACGCAGAACGAGCGGCTTTGCTGAAGATCTCTGGAAACACCCAGTTTATTGTAAAAGCAGCGGGTCTGTCCGGCCCTGATCTCAAAATAATAGTAAACCGGCTCCTCGCTCACGGTCAGCTCCGTCGCATAATAATCAAACACGCCCTCGCTGAATTCATGCTCCATCTCTTTTTTGATCGCACCGCTGATGAAATATACCTGATCGACATTGTCCTTGCCCGTGCGGAAGCGGATCTTCACCGTATCGCCCGGTTTTGGCTCCATCGGACAGACATAATTTTCCGTCTCGTCACTGAATAATGCATCTACCTTAAAAACAGGACGCATCCACATGATATAATTCAATGTCTGCATCACTGACTGAAACTGCTGATCCATATCATCTACCTCTGTTTATCATTTTACATAACCGTTCAGAGCCAGCCTTAAAGCGGACATTCGCAATCCGCGTTTGCTACCTGCATTTTACAGCCCTGAACAGATATCATTTTATACTAATTTCCGCTTTTGTACAACCGCTGTTTTCATGGATGCAACATACTATCGCTTACCTTTTCGCCTGTACCGCATCCTTTGCCCGGAAACGAAAGAGAGCAGCCATCGCTGGCTGCTCTCTTTGGAGAAGGTATTTCTTCTAATGGGGTGTAGCAAAAACTATATAATGTATTGGGGGGTTTTACGAGTGTTATTATAGCATCGCTGTCCAATTAAGTGTGCACAAAGTTCACAAAAATGAGTGTCCGTTTTTGTGCATTTTTATTTTATTTCTGCGTTCCCCCGTTCTTTTTTGCTGTCAGAATGTACGAAGCAGTCGTTTTCCTGCGTTTTTTGTTCTTCAGGGCCTTTTATGCCTGCTCCTGTGTCTCCTGATCGATCTTTGCCCCGAACAGCGCTTCGAATTCATCTCTTCCAATCTTTTCCTTCTCGATCAGAAGTGCCGCGCAGGAATGCAGCACATCCTCATGTGCTTTGATCATCTCGTGCGCTTTCTGATGCGCCTCCTCGATCATCCGCTTTACTTCCTCATCGATCGCACACGCAATGTCCTCACCGTAGGAACGGGTATGTGCCAGATCGCGGCCAATAAAGACTTCATCGTCATCGTTATCATAGTTGATCAGCCCGATGCGGTCCGACATGCCATAGCGTGTCACCATTGCTCTTGCAAGTGCCGTCGCCTGCTTGATATCCTGGGAGGCTCCCGTTGTCACGTCACCGAAGATCAGCTCCTCTGCCACGCGGCCGCCGAGATCTACGATCAGCTCCTGCGTCATCCTTCCTTTTGTGCGGAACATCTCATCCTTTTCCGGCAGCGGCATGGTATAACCTGCCGCTCCGCGCCCCGTCGGAATAATCGAAATCGTATGCACCGGTCCCACATCCGGAAGCAGATGGAACAAAATTGCATGGCCTGCCTCATGATATGCCGTAATCTTTTTTTCTTTTTCAGAGATTACACGGCTCTTTTTCTCTGCCCCAATGCCTATTTTGACAAAGGCCCGGTTAATATCTTCCTGCCGGATGTAGGCTCTCTTTTCTTTGGCTGCAAGGATTGCGGATTCATTCATCAGGTTCTCCAAATCTGCGCCGGTAAATCCTGCTGTCGTACGCGCCACTTCCGTAAGATCCACATCATCACCGAGCGGCTTGCCCTTTACATGCACCTGCAGAATTTCTTCTCTTCCTTTTACATCCGGACGGCCGACTGCGACCTGACGGTCAAAACGGCCCGGACGCAGGATCGCCGGATCAAGGATATCCACGCGGTTCGTCGCCGCCATCACAATGATGCCTTCGTTGACTCCAAAACCGTCCATCTCTACAAGCAGCTGGTTTAAGGTCTGCTCACGCTCGTCGTGGCCGCCGCCCATACCGGTGCCTCTGCGTCTTGCCACCGCGTCAATCTCATCGATGAACACGATACACGGCTGATGCTTCTTGGCTTCCTCAAACAGATCACGCACACGGGAGGCTCCGACGCCGACAAACATTTCCACAAAATCTGAACCGGAAATGCTGAAAAACGGTACGCCCGCCTCACCTGCGATTGCCTTGGCAAGAAGTGTTTTTCCGGTACCCGGAGGGCCTACCAAAATAACACCCTTCGGAATCCGCGCACCGACCTGAGTAAATTTACCCGGTTCTTTTAAGAAGTCGACGATCTCCTCCAGCTCTTCTTTTTCCTCCTGCAGACCGGCCACATCCTGGAATGTCACGCGCTTTGCATCTGGCGTGATCATCCGCGCCCGGCTCTTCCCGAAGTTCATCATTTTGTTGTTGCCGCCGCCTGCCTGGCGGTTCATCATCGAGAAGATCAAAAGCAGGACAGCTGCGATCATGATCGTCGGGAGAATCGACAGCCATACGCTCTGCTTCGGCACATCTTTCACATCAAGCGTAATCGCATCCTGCTGCTCCAGCTCGGACTGTACTTCCTTTACATCGGTTACGTTGACGTATCGTACGTCGCCGTCATTAAGCGTCACCTTCAGGCTTCCGGTCGGCACCTCCTGATTCTGTGTAATCTCAACCCGCACGACGTCTCCGCTGTCCACCGCTTCCTCAAACTCGCGGTAATTCCAGGTCTGGCTTGCCTCCATTCCGCCACGGAACGTCTGGAACAGCAGCAGGATCAGAAGCACAACGACCATGTAAAACCACGGTCCTTTTAAATTTCTGTTCAATTTTGTTCTCCTTTCCGGTCACTGCCAAAATGCGGCAGTAAGCGCTCATAAGGGATCCTCCCGCAAGCGGATTCCTCCTTACAAGATTCGATTATTCATCTACAAACTCTACAACGCCGATAAATGGGAGGTTGCGGTATTTCTGAGCGTAATCCAGTCCGTATCCTACTACAAATTCATCCGGTATCTCAAAACAGGTATAGTCTACCGCAACGTCCTTCACTCTGCGATCCGGCTTATCAAGCAGCGTGCAAAGACGCATGGACTTCGGATTGCGCTTTTCTAAAATATCAAGCAGATAGCTTAAGGTGCGTCCGGAATCGATGATATCCTCCACTACGAGGACGTTCTTTCCCTCCAGCGGCTCGTCGAGATCCTTCACGATCTTTACAACTCCGCTTGATTTTATGTCGTTTCCATAGCTGCTGCAGGACATAAAGTCCATCGTTACCGGCACAGTAATGCGCTTCGCAAGCTCACACGTAAAAAATACGCTTCCTTTCAGGACACAGATCAGATGCACTTCTTCCCCTGCATAATCTTCACTGATTTTTTTTGCGACTTCTGCGATCCTTGCGTTTACTTTCTGCTCCGGCAGAAAAATTTTAATCTTCTCTTTCATGGTCTTCCTCCTCTATCTGTATTTTCAAAACTTTCCGGGTATCCTGCTTTACCTTTGCCGCCTCGCTGATGCGCCACCCGACTACCCACAGGATATGTGAGCCGTCCGCCAGCAGCCAGAGCTTTTCACGCTCCTCTTTCGGAATTTTCTGATCAATCAGATAATCCTTCAGCTTTTTACGACCACCCTGTGCATTCACAATCAGATAATCTCCGCTGCGGCGCGTCCGCAGGCAGACATTGCTATATATTGTATCATAAGAAATCCATTTCGTACACTTATTTTCTTGCTGAATTTCGCTCAAAAAACGGGGAGAATTTTCCAAAACAGCGGTTTTTATCCTCCTGCCTTCCAGTACGGCATCCATTCCAGGTTCCACGCTGCAGATTTCGTCCCCCGCGTTCTTTTCCTTTCCTTTCTGCCGCGGCGCGGCGCACTTCCAAAAATGAATGCAGCCTTTTTCCCGCACTGCCCGAATCCCGCCAGGCAGCTGCGTCTCCCTGCCGCAGTCCTTTTCTGCAAGTTCTGCGAGCTGCTGCAGATGGATGCTTCCGATATCTTTTCTGCCGTTCCCTCCGGACACTTCTTCCAGCGCACGCTTCAAAAGTTCCTTTTGAAGCAGTTCTTCCTGGCACTCATACGCATCAAGCAAAAGCCGGACGCTTCCGTCTTTTCTGATCTCGATGCTGCCCCGTGCGGACTTTTCTGCCTGTTTTTCAATGTACTGTTGCGCCTCCTGCAGCCGTATGGCTGCCTGTGCAATATGCTGCAGCGCCTGATGGTTCAGGTTTTTTTCCAGCTGCGGAAGGATCTCGCGGCGCAGGCGGTTTCGCGTATAATCGTTCTCCAGGTTCGTCCGGTCTGTCCGCCACGGCTGGCCGAGATCCTTCAGGATCGTTTCAATCTCCGGCCTGCCAAGAAATAAAAGCGGCCTTATGATGCGGTCACGCACCGGCCGGATGCCGCCAAGCCCCTTCAGCCCGGAACCACGCACAAGATTCCATAGCACCGTCTCTGCCTGATCGTTCTGGTTGTGCGCCACCGCGATCTTTTCTGCTCCGAGTTCTTTGCGCAGCTTTTCAAAGCAATCATAGCGCACACTGCGCCCGGCCTCTTCCACCGTCATCCGATGCTCCCTTGCATACGCAGTTACATCCACTGCTTCCATATAAAAGGGAACTGCAAGCGCTTCGCACAGCCCCTTTACAAAAGCCGCATCCGCCAGGCTTTCCGCCCCGCGGATGCCATGCTCCACATGCACCACAAAAAGGGTAAACGGAACCTGTTCGCGGTAGCCTGCCAGCGCACGCAGCAGGCAGACGGAATCTGCACCGCCAGATACCCCGGCGATCACGCGGTCACCAGGGGAGATCATGTGATATTGACAGATGGTTTGGTAGATGCGGTTCATTATTTTATCCTTTCTTCCATAGTTTTCCTATCAGTATTGTCATGTCATCGTGGGCCTGCAGCTTCTGCAGAAGGTAGACGCGTTCCATAAGGCGTCTGGCGTGCTCCTTTGCATTCGGCGTAATGGTGCGGCGAATCAGCTCTTTCATCTGTTCCTCACCGTTCTCCCCGGTCAGCGCATCCAGCACACCATCTGTCATCATCACGACGGTATCGCCTTCCCCGAGCTGCCGGTGCAGGCTCTCATAGTCGGACTGTTGCAGGATCCCGGCCGGAAGACCGCGCCCACGGATCACCTCCAGCTCATCGTCATGCATCAGAAACGTCGCCGCAGCCCCTGATTTTACGAGATCACACTTTGCATTGTAGAGGTCGATCATGCAAAGGTCAAGCGTCGAAAACATCTGATCCTGATTTTGCAGCAGCATACAGGAATTGATCATGCGCACTGCCGTCTCCTGCGGAAACCCGGCCTGAAAAAACTGCTCCAGCAGCTCGATCACTTTTTCACTTTCCCGGCACGCTCCTACTCCGGATCCCATTCCATCCGCCAGGCTCATCACGATCCGCCCGGTATCCTTCTGCAAAAACGCATAGTTGTCTCCTGAGACCAGTTCTCCGTCTTTCGTAATTCTGGAAATGCCGCACAGCATCTGATAGTTTGTCTCCGGCACAAAATGAAACGTCTCAAACGATTCACCCGGAACTGCCGTACAGTTCCAGGCTGGACGCATTTTTTCCCCCATGCAGTCGGAAAGAAGCTCTGCGATCGTCTTCGCAGAGACCGGCATCTTCTTTCTCGCACGCAGTACAAGAAACACCTCTGCTCCGTCCTCTCCCCTCTGCGTGATCCGCAGGCTGCCAAGCTCCATCCCAAGTCCGCGCAGCTCCGGCCAGATTCTGGCGGAAAGCTTTTCCTCTTTTCTCGGACTGCCTGCCATTCCCTGCGCCATGGCACGCCACAAAACTGCCGTCTGATAAATTTCTTCGCCTGCCGCCATTCGCTGTTCCATCATCCGGTTGTTCCACAGAAGGATACTGCGCTGTTTCATATAGGCCTGTGTGAGCGCCTTCGCGGTATCTTCCGGAAATGTGCAGACCTGCTCCAGCTGCGCAATCCCCTCCGCTGTGATCTCACCCTCCGCCTCCAGCTGATCCATCAGGGCAAAAATCACATCCCAGTTTTTATAATAGTTTGTCCTCCAGCATTCCATGCCTCTGGCACATCCGGTACACGCGGTCTCCTGGATCTGCCAGAGCAGCTGCTCCAGTTCTGCGTCTCCAAACCGTTCCTTCTGACATGGCAGCTTCTGAAACAGATCTGCCAGTGAAAAAAATGCCGCCGCGTACTGTTCCAGCTGTTCCCGTTCCGGCAGCGGATAACGCGACGCTGCCTGCCAGCGCATTTTTCTCTCACGTTTTTTTCTCCACCATGTTTCTCCACAAATTGCCGCAAGCCATTCCTTCATTTCCATTCCTCCCATGGCCACACTTTAACCGAATCGGGCAAGTCCCCTGCGTGGTTGCGCGAAGCAATAAGCAATGGTTGGGGACTCTCCCCCTGTCATTCTACCATGGTTCCGGCGCAATGTCTGACGAATTCTGGTGCCTCCAACATAAAGACCGGGCGCAGGATCCTCCCGCGCCCGGCACTTCCCCTATGTATCACCTGTCACTGTGCGGCCTTGAAAATAATTTCGTTCCGATAAACGAGTCCCAGTTTTTCTCTGGCCATCTTCTCGATAAATTCTTTTGAATTGACGTAATCCTTCAGTTTCTCAATCTCACCGCTGCGGACTTCCTCATCCTGAATCTGCTGACTCAGTTCTTCTTTCTGCGATTCATACTGTTCATTCCGCACAGAAAGCTTCTGACTTCCACTGAGCAGTACAACCAGCAATACGGCTACAATTCCGGCAATCGTGATAACGCCTGTCAGATTACTTCTGTTCGGCTTCTTTTTTCCGGTTCTTTTTTTTTCTGCCATTTATGACCCCTCTTTGTCCTGCTGCTTTTTTCTCATAACGCGCCTTTTTTGTTTTTGGGCACTTTTTTTTATACTCTTTTTATTGTACCTTTTTTTCTTTTTTATTTCAATCCTTTTCTGTGCTTTTCCATGGATTTTAGCGGCAAATCGATTTCTGCTCTTCCCTGCGCAGCGAATCAGCAAATGTTTCACTGCCAGCAGAACCCGGACCGTAAGCCGGGCGGCTTTTCGCAGCAGAAAATAAAAGAAACAAAAAAAGCGGGCAGCAAGCTTTTGCACCACACGGCTTACCGTTTCAAGATAAAGCAGGGCACCAAGCGCCATCGCAGCAGCTGCGTAGCCGCGCAGTACTCCCTCCGAAACGGAAAATGCCATAAGAAAGGTCAGAAAACCGGCGATAATCCAATAGAAGAAATCCTCGATGGATACGGCAAACCCGTCATGCGGAACCGCACTGCGCAGACCGCGGAGTACATCGTACCACAGTGCGAGAAAGATTCCATGCAATGCCGCCAGAAGAAAAATAACCGTTTCCTGCCGGATCGCCGGGCTGATCATCGCAGCATTCTCCGCAACAGGCTGCCCTTTGTCTCCGGTCTCCGTCCGGAATAGATCATGCTCTCAATCATTCCGTCCAGCTCGACCTCGCCCTGCTCTAACATCAGGCGGCTGACGTGGAGATTTTTTCCCTTTAAAGTCAGAAGCCCCTGCGAAGTCTCCAGCACGACCAGATTTTCATCAAATGAATGCACATCCGTCACCCCGGTAATGCTGCCCTTTTTTCGATCCTGCCACGAGATGCCATGCGGCAGGACGGTTTTCTTTTCTTCCATGCGCCCCGGTCCTTTTCCCTATCGCTCTGCTTTATGTGTATGCAAAGCAAAATGGAACTATGCGCGAGAATCGTGATTTCTTACAGATACTTATACATTTCCGCCACAGCTTCCTTCTTCTCAGAATCCTGGATGGACAGCACTTCAACCTTCACGTTTCTTGTTCCAAACTGGATCTCGATCACATCACCGATCTTCACATCAGCCGACGCACGCGCCACCTTGTCGTTGAGCAGTACACGACCTGCATCGCACGCCTCGTTTGCAACGGTGCGGCGTTTGATCAGTCTTGATACTTTTAAATATTTATCCAAACGCATTTTTATTCCTCCTAAAACAAAAACTGCTGCCAGAGTGCACGGAAACCCGGGCATATCTGGCAGCAGCCAATCTGCATTTCCAAAGACGGCCTGAGCCGTCTGTCCTTCTCCTGAATGGAAACGATTAGTTCATCATATCCTTTAAAGCTTTTCCTGCTTTGAACTTCGGAGTCTTGGAAGCCTTGATCGTCATAGTCTCGCCGGTCTGCGGATTTCTTCCCTCTCTTGCTGCACGCTCAGATGTCTCGAAGGTACCAAAGCCTACGAGCTGTACTTTCTCACCATTTTTAAGCTGCTCAGCAACAACGTCTGTAAAAGCCTTCAGAGCTTTCTCTGCGTCCTTCTTGGATAATTCTGTTTTCTCTGCGATTGCAGCGATCAATTCTGTCTTATTCATTGTAAGTCCTCCTCTGAATGTTATCTGCAGCTTCCTTTTCGTCTGCATATAAGTCTGCCTTATTCTGAACTTATTCTTCTCTTTTTCTGATGCCGGAATGAAACAGTACTTTGCTTCCGTTGGCGTCTGACTGTGCAAACCTGCGCGACGCCTGCGAATATTTCGGAATCTTGAATAAGCCCTGCCAGAACGTGTTTGAAAAATGCACGCTCTAATATTTATATACTGGAATACTGTGTTTGTCAAGGTTTTCCTTGCGTTCCGGCAAAAAACGAAAGATCGTTTTTCCGCGTTTATTTTTCCGCCAGATGACAGATCACAAAGCCGGCCGCTTCATGAAACGCTGTCCTCTGCGCGTCCTCCTCTTCTTTGGAGCGATTCCCTTTTTCCTCCCGTTTCAGTTCTTCCCAGCTTCGTTTCTTTTCCCGCTCTTCCGGCGTCCCGAATACATGTGGATGACGATGTACCATCTTCTTTGAAATCTTTCGGATCACATCATCGATATCAAACAGCCCTTCTTCCTTTGCGATCTGGGACAGCAGCACGACCTGCAGCAGCACATCGCCAAGCTCCTCACAGAGATTCTCCGCATTTCCGCTCTTCCGATAAAGATCAATGCCTGCAATCGCCTCCGTCATCTCATTGACCATACACGGCTTCAGACTCTCAAGCGTCTGTGCGCGGTCCCACGGACAGCCATTCTCACTGCGCAGGGTCTCGATGATCTGCCGGAAAGATTCAAAATCGGCTCCGGCATCTTTTTTCTGAAGTTCTTCTGTTTCGTTCTTCTGAATTCTGATTTCACTCATTTGTTTGGTTCTCCTGTTTTATATGGATTGGCTGCTCCCATTCACTATACCATAGTTCCACTTCATTTGCTATCCTTGTTTATGCAGTCAGCCCGCCTTTCTTTTCGAGTAAAGCGGACATTCGCAATCCGCTTCGCTACTTGCTCATGAACGCAGTCGCTTCGCGACCTGTCAGTGGGAGCTTTCAACTCCCACTGACATAAGCATCCCCCTTACCCACCGCTTAGTGCTCCGCGCACTTGAAGCGGGGGAATGCTTATCTGCGTTCACAATCCGCTTCGCTACCTGCTCCTGACCGGCCACCTGCTGTTTTGATCCTTTTCTCACCCCTCCAGCATCCGCACAAACCGCTCCTTCTTCTCTCTCTGGCGATTTTGCATCATCAGCTTGTCATAAAACCGGCGCGAGATCCACGCCTTGTTTCCTCCATAATAATAATTCGCAAGTTTGCGGAACTTTTCCGGGTAAAGCATGCGCAGATACAAAAGGCGGCGCTCTTCGTCTCCAAGCGACCGGAGTTTTTCATAACGCTCCAGCATCCGCATGCCAAGCCGCGGATTCCAGTCCTGCTTTTCCAGGATCTTACGCATAAAACGATACAGGTCGGTCACCTGAAAATCAAAGCGGCAGCACGCAAAATCTGTTGTAGCCATATCACTGCCTGTGATCAGCACGTGATGGTGATCGTAATCTCCGTGACAGACGCTTCCTTTCCATCTGCCCTCCTGTGCCCCTTTTTCTCCGAATATCTGCTCCATCTGCCGCTGTGCCTCCTGCGCCTGCTCAAAATAAAACGAAAAGTCCTGCAGGAACTGCCGTTCAAATTCTCCCTTTGTATTTTTCTTCCTTATAAAAGAGCGCACCTTTTTCAGCTCTGCATTCTGTGCCTGCATCGTATGAAGCGGCGGCGGTGCGGTAAAACTGTGTTCAAATTCTTCGGCATCCGGAAGATGCATCACTCGATGGAGCTTCGCAAGATTTTCCACCACTGCCAGAATTTCCTGCTCGTTCTCCGTATCGCACTCCCTCCCTACATACCAGTTACGGACTACGTATTTATTTTCCTCCCAGTCTTTTGAGATCAGATTTCCTTCTTTATTTGCCATGATCCGGTCTACTTTTTCATAACCTCCCACACAGATCTGCTCCATGACCCGGTTCTGAAACTGCGCCTTATGCTCGGAATACGTGCAGTCACTCAGAATCCGAATACCGTCCGTCGTATCGAGAATATACGATCCACGCCCCCTGCGCATTGCCGTCACTTCAAGGTCATACTGCTCCAGCACCTTCAATCCTCTGTCATTCATCGCTCATCCTCCCCTTTCCCTGCCATGTCCATTCCTTTTACAGCGCTGTCAAAACTCATGCATCACATCCCCTCTGCTTCCTCACTCCGCGCAATAGAAACAGAAAGCCCGTCTAACTCGGTTCATCAGACACAAAAGGCAGCCACCCCGCTTTGCGGCGGATGGCTGCCTGCGTTCTCTCTATCTTATGAGAGGGTTGATGAATTTATGTACCATGCGTTTCAATGCATGGTTCGTATCTTCCTGATGCCTGACATTAATGATTCGGCAAAATGAATGTCCATGTCTTCGCTGTGAATACTTATCCTCACCTGCATTTACAACAGTTCTGTGAGAAGTCCCTCCACAGTCTCAGAAATTCCTGCGGCTCCGGCCTCTTCCAGCTCTTCCCGGCTTCCGTAACCATACAGAACGCCGATACATGGAAGCCCATTTTCTTTTGCACCGTTCACATCATGCTCCCGGTCGCCGACCATAACGGTCTTTCCACGGTAATCTTCTCCGATCTGTGCGAGTACCAGATCGATCACCTGACTCTTTTTTGTGATCTTTTCATCAAGTGTACTGCCCACGATTCCATCAAAATATTTTGCGAGGTCAAAGTATTCGGCGATCTTCTTGGCAAACGGCTCCGGTTTGGAGGTCGCAATGTACAAATGTGCCCCGGCATTTTTCAGCTGTTCCAGTACCTGCGGGATGCCCGGATAAACACTGTTTTCCTTCCAGCCCCGATCCGTAAAATATTCGCGATAATCTGCAATCGCCTTCATGCCCTCTTCCCGGTCCATTCCGTAATACTGCGCGAAGGAATCGAGCAGCGGCGGTCCGACAAACACGCGCAGCGCTGCGCGGTCCGGCACCACAATGTCTCTCTTTTCCAGTGCGTGTACAACTGAATTGATGATTCCCTCGCCGGAATCTGTCAATGTACCATCCAGGTCAAATAAAATATAGTTATATTTGCTCATCCTTTTTTCCTTTCCGTCAGGTCTTTTCTGGCCACTTCACCGCTTAGTGCTCCTCACACTTGAAGCGGTGGAATGCTTATCTGCGGTAAAGCGGACATTCGCAATCCGCTTCGCTACTTGCTCATGAACGCAGTCGCTTCGCGACCTGTCAGTGGGAGCTTTCAACTCCCACTGACATAAGCATCCCCCTTACCCACCGCTTAGTGCTCCGCGCACTTGAAGCGGGGGAATGCTTATCTGCGTTCAAACTGACTCTCATACAGCCGATAATACAGCCCGCATTTCTCCATCAGCTCTTCATGATTTCCCTGCTCCAGGATCTTTCCGTCCCCGATGTAAAAGATCCGGTCTGCATTTCGAATCGTCGAAAGGCGGTGCGCGATGATAAACGAGGTCCGCCCTTTGATCATTTCCGCAATGCCGTGCTGCACGATACGCTCGGTATGCGTGTCAATGCTCGAAGTTGCCTCATCCAGAATCAGGATTCTCGGATCTGACACGATCGTCCGAGCAAACGCAAGAAGCTGGCGCTGTCCGATGGAAAGCTGGCCGCCACGCTCACTGATCTTCGTATCATAGCCGTTTTCCAGCTTCATGATGAAATCATGCGCATTCACTGCCTTCGCCGCAGCGATCATTTCCGCTTCCGTCGCACCTTCCCGCCCGTAACAGATATTTTCCCGGATCGTTCCCGTAAACAAAAACGTATCCTGTGTCATGACGCCCATCTGGCTTCGAAGACTCTTTAATGTTACATCCTGCAGGTTGTATCCGTCAATCAGAACCTGTCCGCGTGTCGCATCGTAAAAACGGCTGATCAGGTTGACGATCGTCGTCTTTCCTGCTCCGGTCGGCCCGACCAGTGCGATCGTTTCGCCGGGCTTTGCCGTAAAGCTCACATCATGGAGCACCAGACGGTCCGGTTCATCTGTGTACGCGAAGCTCACATGGTCAAACATAACCTCTCCGCTGACAGCCGGAAGCGGCTTCGCGCCCTCCCGGTCTGTGATTTCTGACGGTGTGTCCATGATATCAAAAATACGCTCCGCCGCGGAAATATTCGTGATGATCTTATTATAGAAGCTCGCCAGATTCCGGATCGGGTTCCAGAACATGCCAAGATAGGAAGAAAACGCCAGAAACGTACCGACTCCGATCTTATCCACGCCGACGATCTTAATTCCGATAAAGTAAAGCAGAAAGCCGCCAAGTCCCCAGGTGACTTCTACCAGAGAACTGAACAGATCGGAAATACGCACGGCATCAATAAAGCTGTCCCGATGCGCCTCGGAACACACATCAAACTCGGCCTGCTTCTCCCGCTCCGCCGCAAAGCTCTGCACGATGCGGATGCCGGAAAAATCTTCGTGGATAAATGCATTCAGGTTTGAATTTTTCTTCCGGTGGATCTGCCACAGCTTATGTGCCCGAAACTGGATCAGAAACATAAAGAACGCAAGGACCGGAAGCATCAGAAGCGTTGCGAGTGCCAGCTGCCAGTTTTTCCACAGCATGATCACTGCCACGCCGATCAGGGTCAGCATATCAGGCAGGAGCTTCGTCACACTGTCTGAAAGCACTTCTTTCAGGGAATTGACATCCCCGACCACACGCGCCAGGATCTTTCCGGTTGGCCTGCTGTCAAAGAAATGGAAACTCAGGGTCTGGATGTGCTCATACAGCTGCTGGCGAATCGTGAGCAGGATCTGATTGGTGACATCTTCCATTACGATCATATATTTTCTTGTGCACAGCCAGTAGGCTGAAAAAAGCACAAGTGCCGCGATGCCAAGATGGATCAGGCCTTCCGTATCCGCATTCGCCACATAGACATCCACCGCCCGCTCAATCATCAGCGGACCGGCAAGCGTTGCCGCCAGCGTAATCAAAATCAGTACCGCCACGTACAGCAGAGTCTTTTTATAACCGAGCAGATAACTGTACATCCGCACCAGAGTTACTCTTTTGGGGACTTCTTTTTGCAGTTCGTCCTGTTTTGCGGAATTTACTGCCATGACTTCTCACCTCCTGTTTCCTTTTCTTCCTGCTTTTCAGTTTTCACATGATTTCTGTTTGCCTGCCCTGATTTTGCGCTGTTTTCTTCTCTTGCGTACATCCTTTCAGGCTTTATCTGTCCTTTTTCTATGTCATTCCCGCTTTCACTGCGGTTCTCTTCATATTGTACATTCCAGGTGTCATGGTAGCGCGTCGGCCCCTGCATCAGCGCCTCATGCGTTCCGCGTTCCGCGATCGTACCGCCCTCCAGCACAATGATCTCGTCCGCATCGCGCACAGCGGAGATTCGATGCGCAATGATGATCCGCGTCATATCCTCAGACTGTTTCAGGTTGTGCTGGATCTGTTTTTCTGTCTCCATATCAAGCGCAGATGTCGCGTCGTCCAGAATCAGTACCGGTGCCTTTTTCGCGAGTGCCCGCGCAATGCTGATTCGCTGTTTCTGACCACCGGAAAGTCCGACACCACGCTCACCGATCACCGTGTCATACTTTTCCGCAAGCTCGCCGATAAACGCTCCCGCTCCGGCGCGTTCTGCCGCCCACTCCACGGTTTCCTGCGTTATGGCCTCTCGCTGTCCCGTGCGGACATTTTCTGATACAGAATCAGAAAACAGGAATACCTCCTGCATCACGACAGCCAGCGACGCACGCAGCTGTGCAAGCGGAATCTTCCGGATATCCGTTCCATCCAGCAGGATTCTTCCGTCTGTCACATCATAAAACCGCTGCAGCAGGCTGACGATCGTCGTTTTTCCGGTACCGGTCATGCCCATGATGCCAAGCGTATGCCCCGGCTTCACCTCAAAACTTACATCATGCAAGATCTCCTGCCCGCCGCGCGTCAGGCTGACGTGATCGAATGTGATCCTTCCTTCTATCTGTGGGAGCGCCTTCGCATCCTCCGCGTCTTTGATCTGCGGCTCGCTCTTTGCCACTTTCTGGATTTTCTTCCAGGAAGCAAATGCAGACGCGATATCGTTGCTCAGCCAGCCAAGGATTTCCATCGGCCAGATGACGTTGTTGGCGTACTCCGAAAAGGCACCGAGATCCCCAAGCGACATTTTCCCTCCGATCACAAGGAAGCCTCCGACGATCACAACGGCAAGCAGCATCATTTTCCCGAAAAAGGAAATCGCCGGCTGATGGTCGGCAAGCAGCTTCGCCTGCTTCATATTCAGATCATAGAATCGGCGGTTGTGACGGCTGAATTTTTTGATCTCATATTCCTCCCGCGCAAATGCCTTCACCGTGCGCACACCGGCGATGCACTCCTGCGCCACGGTATTGAGCCTGGCAGTCTCCTCACTGATCTGGTCATAAACAGTGCCAAGCCGGTTTTCCATCCGCACCGCCAGAAAACCAATGACCGGAAGCACACACAGCGGGATCAGCGTCAGCCACGGGTTGATCCGATACATGCATGTCAATACAAACACTGTATGGATCAGCGCTTCTATCGCAAGGCTTCCCACAAATCCGAGTACCACCCACACTTTGTCCACATCGTCCTTGACTCTCGTCATCAGCTCACCGGTGTTGTGCCGGTCAAAAAAGTTCATCGACAATGTCTGAATATGGCGGAACAGATCGATCCGCATTTCATTTCCGATCTTCACGCCTACGCTATCCCATGTAAATTCTTTTACATACTGCAGCACGGCCCGCGCAAGACCGATTCCAAGCACTCCCATCAGAAACTTCATCAGAAGCTGCATCTGGCCTCCGACGATGACCTCGTCAATAATGCGTCTGGTGATCTGCGGCGTAATCATGTCCAACACGATCGCTGCGATCATACAAATCATACCGAACAGATACAGATACCAGTAGCGCATCAGATACGTTCTCAGTTTTTTCATACCTTCTCCTTTCCTTCTCCTCACTTTTTCCTCACATGCAAAAATGGATATTCGCAATCCTTTCCAGCCTGACAAACACAGCGCACCTGGAATGACTCCAAAGTGCGCCGTGTCTGTCAGGCTGTTTTTTGCTGCACAAAATCGTCATCTCCTGTTTTTGTGTGACAAAAAGCCGCAGCCCATACAGACTGCAGCAAATGTGCGAAATTACCTGCGAATCAAGCGGCTTTTTTCTTTTTGCTCTATTCTCCAAAAATCCGTAATTATTTTTGGTGCTTTTTTACAATGGTTTCATAAGAACCAACTCAAATATTCGCTGTGAGTAAAGCGGACATTCGCAATCCGCTTCGCTACTTGCTCATGAACGCAGTCGCTTCGCGACCTGTCAGTGGGAGCTTTCAACTCCCACTGACATAAGCATCCCCCTTACCCACCGCTTAGTGCTCCGCGCACTTGAAGCGGGGGAATGCTTATCTGCGTTCACACTGCATGGTGCTCTGCCAGAATCCGCTTCTGTTTATAGAAGTAATAAACGATCATGCACACTGCTGTCACAACCCACGTGATCGGGTAGCAGGCAATGATCTGCTCCAGCGTTCCATTCGGCACGATGCACGTCGTCCAGACAATCCGCAGCAGACATACTCCTGTCATCGTCATGATCGTCGATATCAGAACATGTCCCTGTGCGCGCAGCGATCCGGAATAAATCTCAATAAACGTAAACAGGAAATACGTCGGTGAGATCACATGCATCATTCGCAGGCCGGTCTTCACCACCGCCGCATCCGTTGTAAAAATGCCGAACAGCTCTGTTCCAAACGGCATGATCAGGGCACTGAAAAGCAGAGCACAGCCCGCCGACATCGCCAGACAGATCTGCGTTCCCTTTTTGACACGGTCATACTTTCCAGCACCGAAATTCTGGCCGACAAACGTCGTCACTGCGATGCCGTATGCGCCATTCATCATCCAGAACATGCTGTCGATCTTTCCAAAGGCCGTCCACGCCGCCATCGTATCCACACCAAGCGCATTTAACGAGGTCTGCACGATGATATTGGAGAGATTGTACATGCACGACTGAATTCCGGTCGGCAGGCCGATCTGCAGCATCGTCACCATCAGTTCCTTTTCGATCCGGATTTTTTTCAGTTCCAGCTTCAGATCCTCCGTGTGGTACATCAGTGTCCTTGTCACCAGCACGGCGCTGACGCCCTGAGAGACCAGTGTACCGACCGCCACGCCAAGTACACCAAGCCGCATGACGAGCACAAAAACAAGATCCAGCACAATATTGATTCCGCAGCAGATCATCAGATAATACAGCGGCCGCTTTGAATCACCGATCGCGCGCAGAATTGCCGAACCGATGTTGTAAATCAGAATAAAGATCAGTCCCGCAAAATAAATCCGCACGTATAAGGTGGAATCTGCCAGCAGATTTTCCGGCGTATTCATGGCTCTTAAGATCTGCGGCGTAAATACCACACCAATTACACCGAAAATAATGCCAAAGGCAATGGAAAATCCATACGCCGTATGCAGTGCCCGATGCATCCGCTCCTTGTTGCGTGCTCCGTAAAACTGTGAAATGATAACCGTACTGCCTGCTGACAGACCGGTAAAAAATCCAACGACAAAATTGATGATCTGGCTTGAGGAACCGCCGACACTTGAAAGTGCCTCTTTCCCCGCAAACCGTCCCACCACAACTGCATCTACCGTATTATACAGCTGCTGAAAAAAAGTTCCCACAAGGATCGGAAAGAAAAAGATCAGAATCTGTTTCCAGATGACCCCCTCCGTGATCCCGTTTTTTTTGCTTCCCTGCTGCTCCATTCCTTCTCCCACTCCACTTTCCCCGACGCCTTTGTCGGACCTGTTATCCCCATTTTTATCTGCAAATCCACTCACACAGGCAAAAACGCCCGATATATTCTGCATGATGCCTGTCGTTTTTTGAGGAACTCTGCCTTCTGTCACTTCCTGCATGCCTGGTGATTCATCTTTGAGGCGAGTACCCCTGCTCCAAACCCGTTGTCGATATTCACGACGCTCACGCCGCTCGCGCACGAATTGAGCATCGAGAGCAGTGCTGCCAGACCGCCGAAGTTTGCGCCGTAGCCAACACTTGTCGGTACTCCGACCACCGGACACGGCACGAGGCCACCGATCACGCTGACCAGCGCACCCTCCATTCCGGCCACCGCCACGACTGCGTTTGCATCCTCAAAATCCGGCAATCGGTGCAGCAGGCGGTGAATCCCGGCCACGCCAACGTCATAGACCCGCACTACATGATTGCCATACAGCTCAGCCGTAACTGCCGCTTCCTCTGCCACCGGCAGATCGCTCGTCCCTGCAGCAACAAGTGCGATCTTTCCCTTTTTCTTTGTCTCCTGCGGATTCACAATGCCGATCCGGCAGATTTCCCGGTAATCCAGTTCCAGTTCGCTGCTGATCTTCTCTGCCTTCTCTTTTGAGAGGCGCGTGATCATGATATTTGCGATGTCTTTTTTCTTCATCGCAGCTGCGATCCCAAGGATCTGCTCCGCTGTCTTGCCTTCCCCGTAGATCACTTCCGGCATACCCTGGCGGATATGACGGTGCAGGTCGATGTCCGCATAATTTCCGACCAGCATATCCGGCTGCAGGCTCATATCCTGCATGCCCTGCTCCGCCGTCATCTGCCCCGATTCAACCTTTTTCAATAATTCAAAAAGTTCTTTACGTTCCATTTTTTCTCCATCAGTCAAGCTTCTGATATGCGATCCGCGGAGAACCATCCGCAATATAGATTCTCCCGCATTTTACAAATCCGTTCTTCTCCATCACACGCTGCATGACATGATTGTCCGCATGTGTGTCACCCCGCAGGTTTCCGCACTGCGCAAAACACCACTGGATGCATTCTGAACCGATGCCTTTTACCCTGCCTCGCGATGCGATCCGGTGCAGCACGCCATACGGCGCATCATTTCGCCACGCTCCATCCTCAATCACCTTATAAGTCGGGTCTTCCCCCATCTGGAAAACAAACACCGCCTCAATCTCTCCGTTTTCCACTGCCACATAGCTGATCCCGGACTCTATATCCGAACGCACCAGGGATTCAGACGGATAACCATTTCTCCACTGTGTCGGATTGCCGGTATTCTTCATAAAAGTGCGGGCGATTCCATAAATTTCCATGATCTCCTGCAGGTCTTCTGTTGTCGATTTTCTGATTTCCATTATTATTTCTCCTACGAACTGCGTAACTTGCAATTCCTGTTTTTCGTATCTCTCTTTTTTATTCTTTCTCGCTTATTTCGTCTCGTACCATGTACAGCGTTCCGCAAACGGCAAGCACGCAGGAACCCTGCTGCAAGGTAGAAAAAAGCCCCGACTTCATATGAAATCGAGGCTTTCCCGTAGCTTGACAAGAGCTGATGACGGGAATCGGACCCGTGACCTCCTCACTACCAATGAGGTGCGCTACCGACTGTGCCACATCAGCACAACTGCTCGCTACAGTTAAGGATATTACCATAGAATCAGTTGCTTGTCAAATAGAATTTTTCAAAAAATATAAAAAATATCCTCCTAACGGCTGTTGGGATCGAGCGCATCCCGCAGCGCGTCTCCGATAAAATTGATCGACATAACAAGGATCACGATCAGCAGTCCGGCTGGAATCCACAGCCACGGCTGCTTCGTCAGTACGGTCAGCGACTGCGCTCCGTTTAACATGTTTCCAAGACTCGCGGTAGGAGGCTGCACGCCCTGTCCCAAAAAGCTAAGCGCCGCCTCATCCAGCATCGAGAGTGCCAGAACAGAGGTCGCATAGACGAGAATCGGAGCCACCGTGTTCGGCAGAATCTCCGAAAACAGGATGTGGCGCACCGGCATGCCAGAAACAATACTGCCCTTGACGAAATTGGTTTCGCGCAGGTTCAGCACATTTCCGCGCACAAGCCGCGCGATGCCTGGCCAGTCAACAAATCCCAGGATCAAAATGATGTTCCAGAGTCCCGGACGGAAAATGGCAGCCGCCACCAGCACCAGCAGAATGTACGGAAACGACATGACCATATCGGTAAAACGCATGATGACCATATCTGCAATCCCGCCAAAATATCCGGCGATCAGCCCCAGGATCACACCGATCACCGTCGAGATCAGTGTGGCGAGCACGCCGACCAGCAGGGAAATCCGCATCGCATACAGCAGGCGGCTCAGCACATCTCTTCCGATCTGATCGGTGCCAAGCCAGTGCTCTAGGCACGGTGCACCGCTGAACGTTCCGACGATCGCATCCGGATCATACGGTGCGATCCACGGTGCCAGAAGCGCCGCTCCGACAAGTATAATCAGGACTACCAGGCTGACCATAGCCAGACGATGCCTTCGAAAGCGCCTGAACACGGTCTGCAGATAGCTTTCGTTTGTAATATCTTTTTTTACAGTATCTTTTTTCTGTTTCATGGCATCCTCCTAATTCAGCGAGATGGTCGGGTCCACCAGCGCATACAGAATATCTGTCACGAGGTTTGCCACCAGCACCACGACTGCCGACAGCAGGCAGACACCCATGATCACCGGATAATCGCGGCTTGAAATCGCACTCATCGTCATCAGTCCAAGACCCGGCCAGGAAAACACCTGCTCGATGATGACCGCACCGCCAAAAAGCGTCGGAATTTCCATACCGATCACCGTGACGATCGGGACAAGCGCATTGCGCAGCGCATGCTTGTTGATCACACGAAAACGGCCGATGCCTTTTGCCCGCGCCGTACGCAGGTAATCCTGCTGCAGGATCTCAAGCACTGCACTTCGAATATAACGGATGTTGCTGCCTGCCATCGAAAACGCCAGAACGAGCACCGGCATCACCATATGAGCGGCCACATCTCCTGCTCCGCTCACCGCGCCAAGCGTCGTCATTCCGCTCGATGGAAGCCAGCCCAGCTTGACGGTAAATACATAGATCAGCAGAAGGGACAGAAAGAAGCCTGGAATACTGCTTCCAAGAAACGACATCGTCACAACCGCATAGTCGCCTTTTTCATACTGATGGATCGCACTGTAGATACCGGCCGGCACCGCAAACACCAAGCTGACGATCAGGGATACGCCCATCAGAAGAAGGGTCGGTCCAAGATGCGAAGCGATCATCTCGCTGACCGGCTGATATGATTTGATCGAATATCCGAGGTTGCCGTGCAACAGCTGTCCAAGCCAGACAAAATACTGCATGTATACCGGTTTATCCAGGCCAAGCGCAATCTTTTTTGCTTCCAGCGCCGCCTCAGAGACACGCGGTCCCTGCATCATCGCAAGAGGGCTGCCCGCCATGCACATGATCGCATAGTCAATGATCGTAATTCCGATCAGCACCGGGATCGCGATCAGGATCCGTTTTAAAATATATTTATACATGAACCGCTCCCTCCTCTTTCTTTCCGTATTTTTCTGCTGCCGGGCACGCCGCATAATGTCCGCTTTCCGTGATCTGACGAAGCACCGGTTCTGCCTGTGCACATTCCTTCGTCGCATACGGACACCGCGGATGGAAACGGCATCCCTGCGGTGGATTTGCACCGTTTCCGATCTCGCCTGACAAAAGCGAACGCTGTTTCTCTTTCTCTGCCGGATCAGGCACCGGAACGGCTTCCAGAAGCGCCTGCGTATACGGGTGCAGCGGATGATGGAAGACTTCTTTTGCATCACCGATCTCTACAATCCTGCCAAGATACATGACCGCAATCCGGTCGCTGACGTAATTGACCGCTCCCAGACCGTGTCCGACAAAAAGCAGTGTCAGATTCAATTCTTTTTGCAGACCTTTGAGCAGGTTTAAAATCTGTGCCTGAATCGAAACATCGAGTGCGCTGACCGGTTCATCGCAAACGATGAATTTCGGGTTTAAGGACAGTGCTCTTGCAATCCCGATCCTCTGGCGCTGTCCACCGGAAAACTCATGCGGATAGCGGCCCAAAATATGACGCGGCAGTCCGACCATATCCAGAAGACGGCTTAAATCGCGGTCGATCGTGTCCTTCGTCGAAATGTGATGATAGAGCATCGGCTGTGCCAGAATCTCATAAATATGTTTCCGTGGATTCAGGGAAGAATACGGATCCTGAAACACCATCTGCAGCTGTGTGCGGATCTGCTTCATCTCGCTTTTCTTCTTCGCTGCCAGATCCTGTCCCTCATAGCGGATCACACCGGAGGTCGGCGTCTCCAGGCCAACGAGCTGTCTGCCGATCGTTGATTTTCCGCAGCCGGACTCCCCTACAAGCCCAAGGGTTTCCCCCTCAAAAATAGAGAGAGACACGTCGTCAACTGCATGGATATTTCCGACCGTGTGGTTGATGATTCCGCCTTTGATCGGATAATATTTTTTCAGGTGATCGACTTCTACAAGGACACGGCGGGAATTTTCACATTTTTTTGCAGGATTCCCTGCTTGAAGCGAAGCTGCCGCGCCTCTGCCTTCTGATACTTTTATTTTTTCTCTGTCTGCGGAGCCAGCCTGGTCTGATCGTTCAGTTTCGTTATTTTTTTTTGATATTTCCTTCTCTTCCCACGTACGATGCGCGACCACGCACCGTGCCGTATGTGCTTTTCCGAACGCATACAGCTCCTGCACTTCTCTGCACGATTCGCAGGCAAACGCGCAGCGGTCCGCGAAGCGGCAGCCAGTGATATCGTCGTAATGCTCCGGCACGATTCCCGGGATCGACACCAGGCGGCGCGATCCATCATCGCGGATCGTCGGAACGGTGTTGAGCAGCGCTCTTGTATACGGATGCTCCGGGTGCGCAAACAGCTTTTCCGACGGAGCAGCCTCGATCAGCTGACCTGCATACATGACGAGTACGCGGTCTGCCATGTTCGCCACCACTCCGATATCATGTGTGATCAGTATCATCGCCATGTGCGTTTCTTTCTGCAGCTCTACAAGCAGCTGCATGATCTGTGCCTGAATCGTCACATCGAGTGCCGTGGTTGGTTCGTCCGCGATCAAAAGACGCGGATCACAGCACAGAGCCATCGCAATCATGACTCTCTGCCTCATTCCGCCGGAAAGTGTATGCGGATATTTTTTCATAACCGCTTTCGGATCCGGCATCCCCACACGTTTCAGCAGTGCCTCCGCCCTCGCTGCTGCCTCCGCTTTTGAGAGTTTCATATGGATGCGGATGCTCTCCATCATCTGACTGCCGATCGTAAAGACCGGATTCAGAGAAGTCAGCGGATCCTGAAAGATCATCGTCATCTCATTTCCACGGATCTGATCCAGCTCTTTTTCCGACATCGTAAGCAGCTCTTTTCCATCGAACCAGACGGAGCCGTCCGTGACTTCTCCGCCTCTTCCGAGCAGCCCCATAATTGATAGCGAGGTCACACTTTTGCCGCAACCGGATTCCCCGACAATACAGACCACTTCTCCCGGATCCACATGAAAGCTCACGTGATCCACACTGATGTTCCTGCCATAATCTCCGGTAAAGGCAGTCGTCAGATTTTTTACTTCAAGTAAATGTGACATACCGGTTCCTTTCTATAGCAATCCTCGTAAATAATGCATTTAAGGCAGTTCAGCATAGTGCGGAAGACAAGGAAGATATCTGCAGGCGTGCTGACGCACGGCAAAGATATCTGACGCACGATTTCACACTCTGATAGGCTGGATTAAGATACATTATTTTAGAAGATTGCTATAAATCTACGAAAACAGACAGCCGATTCCGTCACCGGCTGTCTGTAACAAATTCTGTATTTCTCTGTTTTGCAGTATTTCTCATACTGACTTTTTTATGCTGTGTTATCCGATGTTTCCTTATTACTGCTTTTTGCAGTTTTTCTGCAAACGCGGCATTTTTTTCTGCTTCGGAATGCCGGACGCTCTTTTTACTGTGCGATATCCCAGTTCTGTACGTCATTAAAGAAACCATATGCGCTCGGCTGTGCACCGGTCAGACGTTTGCTGACTGCGCCCTGTGCGCTGATCACGTAGACGGAGAACATTGGAACATCCTCCTGTACTTTTTTATCTACGATCGAGTACAGACCTTTGATCTCATCGATATCACTCGTCTGCTGTGTACCTGCCAGCGCCTCGCTGATGGAATCGTCCGCATATCCGGTCCAGCTTCCCTCACCGCCAAGCAGCCAGCTTACGTCCGGATACGGATCAACCGGTGCGTACGTATACTGTACTGCCATGATATCGTAATCATTCGTACCTGCAACTGTCATCAGTGTTGCCAGATCTACTGTCGTCACCTCTACGTTGATGCCGACTGCAGCCCACTGTGCTGCAAGTACCTGCGCACCGTTGACAAATGTGCTGTCGCCGGAGTTCACATAGAAGCGCAGTGTCTGGGATCCGTCCCAGCCAGCTTCGTCAAGAAGCTCTTTCGCTTTTTCCGGATCGTAGGTCATCGGTGTGATCGAATCATCATAGAACGGGCTTGCGGAAGAAAGGAATCCGTCCACTACCTCACCATGTCCCTTTAAGAGCTGCTCTACCAGCTGACTGCGGTCGATCGCATAGACAAGCGCCTCACGCACTCTTGCATCCGGAATATTTGCTGTCTGGATAAACGCGGACTGGTTGGTAATCGGAATACCATATACTACGTCCACATTTTCAAGGCTCTCAATGCTCTCGTAATCTTCCTGCGGAATCGCGGTCATCGTGTGATGTGTGATGTCGATCTCACCGGACTGAAGTCCTGCATAAATCTGGCTGCCTTCCACGATCTTGAGGTTCAGCTTACCGATCTTCGGTGCGCCCTTCCAGTAGCTTTCATTTGCCTCATACGTCACATAATGCTCGGTATCGTAATCGGTCAGGAAATACGGGCCACTTACTACATCCGGATGATTGAACCAGTCCAGTGTCTGAAGTTCTTCATCGCTGTAGCCTTCCAGCACGTGCTTCGGCAGCGTGTGAAGGTATCTTCCGTACGTATTTTCAAAGGTGGTAAGTGCCATCGGCTCCTTGGAAGTGAACTGAACTGTCTTGTCGTCGATCACCTGCACTCCGTCGATGCTCGTTGCGCCTTCCTCCACAAAGCCGTCATCTCCGACGCCTTCAAATGCATAAAGCATCATCGTCGTATTGTTAATGACCGGGCTTGCAAGGCGAAGTACGGTAAACTCTACGTCCTCTGCCGTCACCGGCGTACCGTCTGACCAGGTGGCATTCTCATCGAGATGTACCGTGAAATTCTGATTATCCTCCGTCGTCACGGAATCTGCCAGCATTCCCTGAAAATTCAGGTTTGAATCCAGCTCTACAAGCGGCAGAAATTCCAGATCAATACTGTACTTGTTGATCTCAGTCTGATCTACCGCCAGCGGATTGACTCCGCCAAGTGAATCCGTAACACCAATGTTTACGATCTTGTCTGCTGCATCACTTTCCGCTGCTGCGCCGACGGATGCAAGTGAAACCGTCATGGATGCTGCAAGCACTGTGCCAAGCAGGGTGCGTGTACCTCTTTTCATAATAGTCCCTCCTTCTGGATGAATCCCCTGAATCTGTTTAGGATACACCACTTTTCCCACCATATCTATATGAAATATATGATTTGGCTGCATTTATTTTATTATAACATACTTTTCTTGTCAAATACATTTTGAATATTATCCAAAATTAATTTTTGAAATTTTATTTGGCTCTAAACAATAATACTACATTTCTCCCAAAATCTTGACAAATTCCGCAATGCGCGGTAGAGTAAAGGCAATTTGCCTGTATAAAAAATTGGCAGTGCTGATCCATTACCAATTTGGGGCAAAACAAAGGGGAAACTTACTATGAAAAATCTGCTGAATTACCAGACGAGCGAGTATGACTGCGGACCGGTCTCCATCTTAAACGGGATCCGCTATCTGTTTGAACGGGAGGAAATTTACCCGGATATCGTAAAATTCATCATGCTCTACTGCATGGACACTTACAACGAACATGGCGAGCTGTGCAAACGCGGCACTTCTGCTGCCGCTGTCCATTATATGTCAAACTGGCTGAATCACTTTTCCGAGACCAGAAATTTTCCGATTCACTGTGATTACATCAAAAAAGAAGAAGTCGTGATCGCACCCGGCACAGAGATCTGGAACACCCTCAAAAACGGCGGTGCCGTTGTCCTGCGCCTCAGCCTGGACTGCTGGCATTACGTGCTGCTCACCGGTCTGGACGGAGAGGACCGTGTTCTTCTTTTTGATCCATATTATGAAGAGATCGATGATCCGGAGCTCGACGACGAATACAAAACGGAAGAGATTGAATTTCTTCATCATATGCCAAAGCGCGCCAACCGCTCGATTTCCGTCTGCCGGCTGAACCGCACCGCACTCGATTATTATCAGATGGGAGAGTTTTCAAACCGCGAGGCACTCATCATGTACCGCACCAGTCTGGAGTATCCGAAGCATATCGCAGACTTGCCCGCTTCTGGTAAAACACTCTGACAACGTTCTGATTTTCATAAACTTCCATAAAAAATCCTGCACAGCTTACAGTGGATTTTTCCTTTCTGCAGCTGCGCAGGATTTTTTAACCGAGTCAAGCAAGTAGCGAAGCGGATTGCGAATATCCGCTTTGACTCAAAGCGAATATTCTCTTTTTCTTCTACTTAAACCACACATTCACACAAAACAGCAGAAACAGAAATGCCGCCAGCACAAACACACCGCCAAGCAGCAGCGCCGCTTTTAGCGCAATCCACACAAGCGCACGCCGTTCTTCTTTTTCAAACGGCTGCTCCTGCCCGGCCAGAAACGGATTTTCCGATCCGTCCGTATCGTCTCTGCGCGGCCCGGCGTGCTGCAGGTCATTCTTTTTCTTTGCAGCTGACGGGTCGCCAGGAAGCAGCTGCCACGGCCGCCTTGTATTCCACGGCATTCCGTCCACATTCATATCTGCTACGGTATAGTCCGGCAGGTCATCGGATAGTTTCTTTTTCATGGCAGGTGCTCCTTTCTGATAAAAATCAATCATACAGGTGGCACTTCACCATATGCCCATTGCCCATATCCTTTGGCTGCGGTTCCTCCGTCTTGCAGCACTCCATGCAGCGATTGCAGCGCGTATGGAATTTACAGCCCTTCGGCGGATTTGCCGGGGATGGGATGCTTCCCTCCAGGATGATGCGGCTGCGCTTCAGATCCGGATCTGGCATCGGGATCGCCGAAAACAGCGCCTGGGTGTAAGGATGAAGCGGATTTGAAAAGATGTCTGCTGTCTCTCCTGTCTCTACAAGTCCCCCCAGATACATGACACCGATCGTATCAGAAATATGCTCCACGACGGATAAGTCATGTGAAATAAAGAGGTAGGTCAGGTTTCGCTCCTCCTGCAGTGTTTTTAACAGGTTGATAATCTGCGCCTGTACCGATACATCCAGCGCCGATACCGGCTCATCACAGACAACGAACTCCGGATTCAATGCCAGCGCCCTCGCAATGCAGATTCGCTGACGCTGTCCGCCGGAAAACTCGTGCGGATACCGGTCTTTGTGGTACGACTGCAGCCCGCAGTCATTCATGATCTTTGTGATATAATCCTGATATTCATTTTTCGGCACCAGATTGTGTTCCTTTACTGCCTCACCGATGATCTCACCGACCGGAAGACGCGGTGAAAGGGAAGAATACGGATCCTGGAAGATAATCTGCATTTTCGTGCGCATCTCCCGCATTTCCTTATGGGAAAGACTGTAAACATCCTTTCCGTTGAACAGCACGCTGCCGTCCGTCTTCTCGATCAGACGCAGGATCGTCCGTCCCGTCGTCGATTTGCCGCAGCCGGACTCACCGACAAGTCCCATCGTGGTGCCGCGCTTTAAGGTAAACGATATGTCATCTACAGCCTTGACTGCCCCCACCTGGCGGCCGAACATGCCGCCCTTGATCGGGAAGTATTTTTTCAGATGGGATACTTCCAGAATATTGTCATTTTTCTTATTTTCCATCATGCTTCGCTCTCCCGTTCGGAAGCTCCCTCCTTTCCAAGATGCTCCTCCATCAGCCATCCTGCCTCTTTTCGATCCTGGTAGCGGTAGCAGCTGACCTCGTGCGTCGGGCTTAATTTGACCACGCCCGGATAAGAGCCGTTACATTTGTCACAGCTTAACTCGCAGCGATCCTTGAAATAGCAGTAATCCGGCATGTTGATCGGATTTGGCACCTTGCCCGGAATGCTGTAGAGCCGGTCAACCTGTTTGCCGACTACCGGCTTGGAGCGCATCAGTCCGATCGTGTACGGATGTGACGGTGTCTTGAAGATCTCCTGCGCCGTACCTTTTTCCACCACGCGGCCCGCATACATGACAACCACATAATCCGCCATCTCCGCGATGACGCCGAGGTCATGTGTGATCAACATAATCGAGGAATTAATCTTGTCTTTCAGAGAACGCATCAGGTCAAGGATCTGTGCCTGAATCGTCACATCGAGCGCCGTCGTCGGCTCATCCGCGATGATCAGGCGCGGGCTGCATGCAAGTCCGATCGCGATACAGATTCGCTGACGCATACCGCCGGACAGCTCATGCGGATACATCCGGTAAACGCCCTCGCTGTTTGCGATACCGACTAATTCCAGCATCTCAATCGTGCGGCGCTTGACATCCTCCTTCGACATCGACGGATTGTGCAGCGCGACGATCTCGTCCACCTGCTCCCCGATCCGGAAAACCGGATTTAAGGAGGTCATCGGTTCCTGGAAAATCATTGACATCTCATTTCCGCGCAGTGTCTGCATCACAGAGGTTGGCGTATTTACGATGTTGTAGACCTTCTCTCCTGTATTGAAGCGGATCTCACCCTCCACAGTCTGTCCCTGCGGCCGCTGCACGAGCTGCATCAGAGAAAGGCTCGTCACGGATTTGCCACAGCCAGACTCGCCGACAATGCCGACCGTCTTGCCCTGCGGCACCTCAAATGACACGCCGTCCACCGCTTTTACCACTCCGATATCTGTAAAAAAGTAGGTGTGCACGTTGTCGAATTCCACTACGTTATCCGGATTTTTCATCGTGCTTAAATATTCCGACTCCGGAATATGTTTCCGGTTTCTCTTTTTCTCGATCTCCCCGGTGATCCGGCGGTTCTCTTTTGAGATCCGCTTCGTCTCTTTTGAAGAGATATAATTTGAATTTTTCTTTCCAAACAATGCCATATCGCCACCTACCGTTTCATTTTCGGGTCAAACGCATCACGGAGACCGTCGCCCACGAAATTAAAGCCGAGTACCGTGATCAGGATCAGGAATCCGGCCGGAATCCATACAAACCAGAAGTTCGTCAGTACATAGACGTCGTTAACCGCATTTACAATATTTCCCCAGGACGCATACGGGAATTTTACACCGATGCCGAGGAAGCTTAAGGTCGCCTCCATCAGGATAACATCGCCAAGTCCCATCGTCGCAATGACGATCAGCTGCGGAATGACATTTGGGATCAGATGGCGGAAAATTCTTCTGGAAACGCGCACACCGGTCGCCTCTGTCGCGATCATGAACTCCTGCTCACGCAGGGAGAGGATCTGTCCGCGCACCATTCGTGCAATGCCCGGCCAGCCAATGAGACCAAGGATCGCACACAGCGCGTAAATACGAAGACGCGGATCTACCTTATAATAATCCATGATCGAACCGATGATGATATACAGCGGCATCGCCGGAATACAGATCACGACATCGACCACGCGCATCAGGATCGTATCGACCCATCCGCCGAAGTAACCGGAACATCCGCCCACGATCACACCGAGTACGATCTCAATGATGATAACGACAAAACCGATCATCAGAGAAATCCGGCCGCCGTACATCAGGCGGGTCAGCATATCCATACCGTTTCCGTCCGTGCCAAGCCAGTGCGCACGGGTCGGCGCATGATACGTGTCGTTTACCGTTGTTTCTTTCTGAACACGGATCACATACTGCTGATTTTTATTCTGAAGCTGGTACGTCACCTCACCGGAGCCATCTTCTACCGTAAAGCTGTCCGCCTTCTCTTCGATCGCCTGCTCCACCGCCTCTTTAAATTCCAGCGGCAGGAACGTGCCGGATACCTGCGGAGATACGATCAGGCGGGACACTGTCGCAACAAGTGTTCCATTTTCAGAAATCTCCGCCGCTCCGCTTTCGAGAAGATTCAGATCATAGGTCTTTCCATCTTCTGTGAATGAAGTCTTTCCATCCGCCAGTGCAGTAAGTGCCGCCGCTTCAAAGGAATAGGTGAGTTCATTTTCTGCTGTCGGCGCATTAAACGCCACCTTGGATGCAAGCGCAACCTCACCTCCGCAGGAGATCGTCTGCTCACGTCCGGATTTCGCGATAAAATACGTCGTACCGTCCGCCTCAAAAGAATCTTTCTCTGCTTTGACCGCCGTCTCGAAGGCTTTCTTTGCTGCATCCGACAGGGTCGCCCCATCCATTTCTTTGAATGTGGATTTTCCTTTTAAGGTCAGCACAGTTGCCACCGGCGTCTGTGCCAGGACCGCATAATATTCTTCGCCGCGCTGCTCCAGCATGTAGGTCACGCCGTCTGCCTCAAAGCTTTCCTTTCCTTTATTTACCGCAAGGATGAATTTCTGCTGCGCAGAGACCGGAAATGTCACACCGTCCGCAGCGCGAAACTGGTAGCTGTCATTGTAAGCCGCTCCCGCATAATCCTTCCAGGCCGCTTCTGTCTTTCTGAATACCTGGCTTTCCTGGTATGGACTTACCATGCCTCCGATAAATGAAAAAATAAACATCACAATCAGAATGATCAATCCTGCCATTGCCAGTTTATTTCGGAAAAAGCGCTTTGCCACGAGCTGTCCCGGAGAAAGCACTTTTACACGGCGCTCGTCATCCAGCGCCGTGACCGTCTTATTTGCATCATCGCTCATCTGCTCTCTCCTCCCTAATTGATTCTGACACGCGGGTCAGCGACCGCATACAGAATATCTGCCAGCAGGTTGCCAAGTAAGGTCAGCACTGCCAGAAACGTCATATAAAACATTGTAAACGGAATATCACCCTGGATCAGACACTGATAAGAAGTATATCCGATTCCCGGAATCTGAAACAGCGTCTCGGTGATCATGGCTCCGCCGAACAGTCCCGGCAGAGAGCCACCCAGGATCGTAATGATCGGGATCAGCGTATTGCGGAATGCATGGCGGTAAATGACCTTTTTCTCCGGCAGTCCCTTGGCACGTGCCGTACGGATGTAGTCCGCATTGAGTACCTCGAGCATATTCGTTCTTGTGTAGCGCATCAGGGAACCGATACTCACGATCGTAAGCGTAATGACCGGAAGCACCATATGCTTTGCCATGTCAAGTACTTTGCCGACGCTGCCGTACGTCTCATGCATTCGTCCAACGATTCCGTACAGGTCAAACCAGCCGAGGTTGATCGAGAAGATCCATTTCAGGATCGTCGCGAAAAAGAACGTCGGCAGGGAAATGCCAATCAGTGCAAACACCGTCACCGCATAATCAATCCTGCTGTACTGCTTCGTCGCTGAAATGATACCGAGCGGAATCGCAATCAGAATTTCCAGGATAAACGAGACCGCGGCAAGCGCAAACGAATACCAGATGACGCTCGCAAACTTTTCTGTTACCGGCTGGGTCCATACCCAGGACTCGCCGAAATCACCGTGAATCGCGTCTCCAAGCCATACAAAATAGCCCTGGAGCACCGGTTTGTCCAGCCCGTACGCTGCATTCAGGTCATCGAGCAGCTCCTCATACGGCTTCGCGCCCTGCTTCTGGGACATCGCCATCGCCTTTCCCTTGACATAGGAAGTTGGCAGGCTGCGCTCGATCGAATAAATAATCAGCGAAACGAAAAATAAGATCACGACTCCGAGCAGAAGCCGTTTGACTATAAATTTCTTCATGCTTTTCTTTCCTTTCTTTTCCGGTGCTTTTGCCGGACTGCTCCCGTAAGCGCATTGGCGGCCATACTGCCTCAAAGCGGAGTGGTTCCGTCCTGAGGCAGTGCGGCCTCCATCCGTCCGTTTTTCCCAGACCACACAGAGTAGTAACGACAATCCACTGCTTATTGACCTCTGCCTGAAATCTGCTCCGCCAAAGTCAAATGCAGAACTGTTGTCTTTTCCGCTTCGTGTAAATCCCGGATTTTCACCGCACCACAGGCGTACGCAGGGCTGCTGCAAACACATTTGCAGCAGCCCCACCCTGCTTTTTGGAATGCTCTTAAATCTAGTTCATTTCCATATTTTCAATATCACCGTACCAGTTGTAGTAAGTCGTAACATCCGGTGTAAAGGTATCTGCGTTCACACGCTCCGTGCTGTAAATTACACAGTTCTGTCTCTGATATACCGGAATCTCTACACCCCAGTCAAGGATGATATCCAGACACTGCTTGTAAACGGATTTACGGTATGCCTGGTCTGCACTTGTTCTTGCATCTACAATATCGGCATCCAGCGTCTCATCTGCAATATGATAGTAATTGGAATTTCCACCTGTACTATGGTAAATCTGGTACATGTCCGGATCAAGCGTTGCCTGCCATGCTGCACACCAGATTTCACTTGTTCCTGCATTGTTTGCATCCCACATGATATTTGAATCCGTAATATCGTTGATCTCAAGATCGAAGCCGATGGATGCAAGTGCTTCTTTTGCGTCGGTCAGGACTGCGAAAGTCGGGTGGTCTCCGGTACCGTCGCCGCCGATCATTGCCTCATAAGAAAGCTTTGCACCTTCCGGAGCTGCGGAAAGCTTTCCGTCATCGCCAAAGGTGTAGCCTGCTGCCTCGAAGTATCCCTTTGCCGCCTCCAGAGCTGCTGCAAATTTCTCATCATCTGTCATGTCATCTGTATAGATCGGGTTGCCGTCTACATCCTTCGAGTATGCCACCTCATAATCTGCATCGGATTTCTGCGGTGCTGCCCAGGAAGTATTGGAGATCGGGTAGTTGATAACCGATGCTGCATCTCCGTAGTAAGAATCAATCGCCACGTCACGATATACGGAAAGTACCGTTGCGATTGCTTTTCGCAGGTTCTTGGATGCATCAGAGCCTGCCTCCCCGCCTACGTTTACAGTATTTGCATTGATTCCGATGTAGCCGTATCCCAGATTGTCTACCAGATTGGTATTGATGCGGTCACCGTTCAGCTCACCGTTGGAGTTGATGCTCTTGATCTGCTCAAATGCGGATTTTGTTCCGCTCGGATCTGCCAGATCGATGGTACCCTGCTCAACACCCGGGATGTAATCTGCGTCCGCGCTGACACGTACCTGCATATTTTTGATCTTCGGCTCGCCCTTGAAGTAGTTTTCATTTGCCTCAAGGTATACCGTCTTGTTCTCATACTTTACAAACTTGTATGCGCCTGCCCCCATCGGAGAAGTCGTCTTCTCGCGCACGATGGAGAGGTCTCCTCTTGTAAAGCCGAACTGGTTGTTGTCATAATCGTACAGAGACGGATCTCCGTAGTAATTGAGCGGCTGCACGATAAATCCCAGCTGATAGATCATATTTGCATCAAAGCCGTCTGTTGTCACTTCCACTTCATAATCGCCCAGCTTCTTCACGCCCTCGATGTTCGGAACTTCCTCGCCCTCACCTGCAGCGGTCTTCTGTGCTACGAGGTATTCCTGTGCCAGCTCTTTTACACTGTCATCAAAGTAGGTCTCATCGCCATAAGCAGTTGCAAGTGCCACGTAATCCGTGCCATAGCTCTCTGCGATCTCATTAATCATGGTATCGCGGTCTTTGCCTGTCGCATCATAATCCTCTGCTCCGTAAAGCATTGCGAAAAACTCTGCTCCGCTTGATACGCCGTAAGCATCTTTATAATCTTCCCACGCAGAATCTGCCCAGTCATACTCAGAATCCAGCAGGCCTTTCATCAGCTCTTTGACTCCTGCTGCAAGCTCGTCCGGCATCTCCTCAATCGCCTTTGCCACATCTTCATCAGATACGGAATCTGCCGCTGTGGAATTCAGACGGTAGTTCTGCAGTCCTTTGATATTCGTGGAATTTAATGTGCCATATCCGTCGTAATCTGTATCTGCATATACATAAATGGAAAAGATCACATCATCTGCGGTCACCGGTGTGCCGTCTGAAAATACGGCATCATCCCGCATTTTGATGTTGTAAACGGTATTGTCATCATTTTCGGTCACTGTAACATTTGCCAGTGTATGATACGTATAATCCGTGCCGTTGTATGCGATCGTCTCGCCCTCATCACCTGCACCGTTGAAAATAACGCTTCCTGCACGGTCATTCTCGATCAGATACAGACCGGTCAGGTTTACAATCGTCTGATCTGGAACAGACTCAGCGAAAAATCCGCTGAACTTTTCCGACATATCGAGACTTCCTACTACAAGCGGAGTACTTCCGTCACCGGTCGTCTCTGCGGAAGCCGCCTCTGTGGCCGCTTCTGTCTCTTCGGCAAATGCACTCATGCTCATGGTGCCTAATACCATAGCGCCCGTTATCACAAACGCCAGAATCTTTTTCATCTTCATGAAATATCCTCCTTTAGTTCGATTCCTGTGAAATAAACACAGCAGTTATTCCATGTTACCATTTATTTTTATTTTTTCAATTGGCAATATCACCAATTTATCAGATTTTATTCTTTTTTTCTAAAAAATCCGGCAGAAATCGTGCAACTTTTTCCAGAAATCTGCCACGTTTTCCGGATTTTTCCTGCATGTTGTCTGATTTGCGCATTATGGAAGAATCTGTTTTGTGCGAATCGTACATTTTCGGGTCTTTCTTCATTCACCATTCTATCCAGGCACTATCCGCCACTGGCGTCAAAAATCAGGACTGCGCACCTGCGTATTTTATGTTTTTATACATTCTCTTCAAGACGGTGCGCACTCCGGTGCACCTTCCATGCGCACACTGCCATCCACACGCCCAGGATGCACAGAAGAAACGCATCCGCTGCAAAAAAGATTTCGACCGGCCACACCGCCTGCTCCCGGTACGCAGTCACAATCACAAGATCTGCCGCAAAGGAAGTCCATGCCAGTACTGCAGTCGCAATCCCGCAGCGCAACGGACGGCGGAACGCCTGCTCATACTCGGAGCGGCGAAGATGTGATGCGTGCTCAGCACGATCCAGATGAACAATTGGTTCCTGCTCTGAGCGTTTCTTTGCAGTTCGCATCATCGCATGGCAGCCCATCCAGCCATAAATCACCGGCAGGATCATCCCTGCATACGGAATCAACACCCAGAACGTGTGGCTTCCTATATTATTGACAGACAGGCCGCAGGCCAGCAGAAGCGATGCTGCCAGAAGCTTTCCGCCAAAGAACTTTGCCTCCTGCTTCAGTTCTGCTGCCGGAAGCGACGTCTCATACCACGCCCCGACGTATTCATAGCCGTCCCCGTTTTTCTTATAATCTTTTCCGTAATTCCTCATGTTTATTCCTTTCTTCTCAAGGCACCTGTTCACAACCAGTTTTATAACACTATCACGAAACCTTATTACTTCCTGCGTCCTTTGCTATTTCTATTTGTATTATAAAATTTTCAAAATTTCCCATTTGCTTTTATTCTTCTACTGCTGTTTTTTCGAATACGCTACCATTTCTTTTCTTGACAAATTCTGTCAGTGCGCGTATCGTGACCTTTAAGTTCTGATTATGAGCAATCCGCTTCTGCTGCCTGCTCATAAATGCAGCCATTTCGAGACCTGCGCTTACATTCTTTTACAAAGGAGATCCCTCTATGAAAAACCCGCTTCACTATCAGCTTTCCGAATACGACTGCGGCCCTACCTCCATGCTCAACGCGATCAGTTTTCTGTTTGAGCGCGAGGAAATCCCACCGGAAGTCATCCGCAACATCATGCTTTACAGCCTTGACTGCTACAACAGCGAAGGCATCCAGGGAAAAAGCGGCACCTCCTGCGCTGCCATGACGTTTCTGACCAACTGGCTCAATTCTTTAAACAAGATCGGACGGTTACCGGTAAGTGCCCAGCATCTGACCGCCGAACAGGTTTACCTGGGCGACGGAAGCCGCCTGAATCACGCGCTTGCCTGTGGCGGTGCTGTCATCGTCCGCCTCTATTTTGATGAGCCTCATTACATTCTGCTCACTGGACAGGACGGAGACAACATTCTCGCTTTCGACCCGTATTACGTCGAGAAGCCCTTTGATTTCGCTCCGGATATCCAGCTGTGCCCCGATCATCTGAAACAATACAACCGCATCGTTCCCTCACATTATTTTAACTGCGAGGGAACAACGATTTACGCGCTTGGCCCCACTGCCGGGCGGGAAGCAGTCATTTTATACAATACCACCACACGACTTACTGAGGAGAAAACGATCGAGTATTTCATCTAACGCCCTGATTTGTATGGCGCATCCTGGCGTATATTTGAACACAGATCGCGAAGCGACTGCGAATGTCCGCTTTACATTCCTGCAATCTGGCTGGCTCATAAAGAATCCTGCTCACAGGTAATGTTTTTCTTATGAATTGCACACGCAGGACAGATTCCGTTCATCTCCGCACACACCGCAGCAGCTGCCGGAAGAGCCGCAGAAATGCCTTCCGTGACTGCTTATCCAGCCGGTAAAGTTCCCGCATCGCCACATGCAGGACTTTGACCGGCGTTTTCACGAGTTCATAAACGGTCTCGATCCTCGCGCTTTTGATCAGGCGGTACAGTGTCTCAACAAATGTCACTACCTGTTCGCGCGGCAGAGATTCGATCCATCCGTTCAGTTCCCGCGATTTCTGACTGCTTCCGCGGCAGACCTCCTTTCGATACACAAATTTTCCATTTCGGATTTTCCACTGCATCAGATCATGCTGTACAATTCCTGAGCGATAGCTGCAGACGACGCGGTAACTCCGGTCATTCGAAAACAGCATGCCGATCAGGGACTGCTCCGGCACAATTTTGCAGAACCGTCCTTCAATCCTGTGAAATCCTGCTTTCTGGTAGAAGCTCTTCTGCATGCCCGGACCATCAAAACTATAAATTCTCCGAATATACTGCTGTACCGCTTCCGGTGCGTTCGCCGCCGCATACAATGCCAGCGTCCCCCCTTTTGAATGGCCCCCAAGCAGAAAATGCGGTGTTTTTCCCGAAGCTGCCAGATCACGCTTCACGTAGCGCGCAACTCCTTTGAGATAGGCAAGCGCCAGCCGCTGGGAAGGAACCGATTTCATATACGCCATATTGAAATCTTCTTTCCAGCCCACAAGTGTTTCATCCGTCCCTCGAAATGACAAAAAGACACTGGTCACGCCAAGGAAAAATGTTACCGCAGCAAACTGCGTCTCCCGGTCTGCATCGTGGTACTGCGTAAAATATCCAAACCGCAGTTTTCCATAGCGCCTGCTTCCGGACATCAGCGCAATGATCTTCCGATAATCTTCTCCGTAAACCGGGTCGGAAAACAGATGCTCTGCCGCCGGATATGAAAGAAGCTCCGCAAAACCGATCGTCCCGCCCCTCTCAAAACCCGGAACGATCCCATCCATCTTCAGATAAGAAAGATTAGAAAGCAGCAGAGCATCCACCTCAGAAAATGGATGCTCTTTGAAACTTTTGTTCCTGTATTCCCTCAGATAATTCATCAGGTTTGATTTCATACCCGTCACCTTCAGTCCTGAAACTGTTTTAATGCTTCATTCTCACCGACCACGATCAGTACGGCGTCCCCGTCCAGCCTGCGCTTCGGATCGATCGTTACTTCCAGCACATCCTTTTTACGGATGCCGATCACATTCAATCTATACTTTTCACGGATCTGCAGCTCCTGCAGTGTATGGTTTTTCCATGCCGCGGGCACCTGCATCTCGACGAGACTGTATTTTGAGGAAAGTTCAATCCAGTCCGCAAAGTTATCCGCCACAATGTACTGCGCCACCCGTTTGCCCATCTCAGCCTCCGGATAGATCACCTTCGTCGCGCCTACACTGCGCAGGATTTTTTCATGCATCTCATTTTTCGCTTTCGCGAAAATCCGCGGAATCCCCATCTCATGGCACATCATCGTCGTCACAATGCTCGCTTCCAGACTTTCTGTCACCGCCACGATCGCGCCGTCAAGGTTCTTCATACCCAGATCTTTAAAAACATCCGGATCTTCCACATTCGCACAGATCGCATAGCTGACATCATCCGCGATGTCCTCGATCACTTCCGGATCCTTATCCACCACCACGACCTCACAGCCGCGGCTCTGCAGCGTCACTGCCACGCTTTTTCCGAAGCGGCCGGCACCAAAAACTACATATTGTTTTTTCATTTTCACCCCTCCTGCACTCTATTTTCCTGCTCAGGCCAAAGCAAATATCCGCACTCCGCTTTGCAGCTTGCCTGTTCCGGAGCAATCCTGCTTCCGTTATTATCCAACCATGATCCGCTCCTCCGGCAGCTTTCGACCTTTGCCTCGTCTGCCCATCTTTCCGGCAAACAGAAATGCGAGCGTCACCGGACTTAAACGTCCCATGTACATTAACAGAATAATCACACACTTTCCGGCAGATGACAGAGACGGCGTCAGTCCTGCCGTCAGTCCGACCGTCCCTACCGCGGAAACAACTTCATACAGCGCCTCAATCAGCCCGGTGTGCTCCAGGATCAGGAGCGCCATTGTGCCAAGCAGCACCGCCGAAAACGAAACAGCCGCCACCGAAAATCCCGTCCGGATATTGACTGGAAGAATTTTTCTGCGGAAGCACTCGGTATCCTCCGAACCCTTCAGTACCGACCAGCAGGTCGCGGCTAAAATTGCGATCGTCGTTGTCTTCACTCCGCCCGCCGTACCACCCGGACTGCCACCGATAAACATCAGCATACAGGAAAGCAGCTGTGACTGCGGGAGAAAATGATCCTGCGGAATCGTAAAAAATCCAGCCGTACGTGTCGTCACCGCCTGAAACAGCGACGCGATCCATTTCTGCCCCGTCGTCATCGTCCCGAGTGTCCTCGGATTTGTGTATTCCATAGCAAAAATTGCGACTGTTCCAATAATCAGCAAAAAGCCGGTCATTGAAAGTGCCAGTTTCGTGTGCAGACGCATCTTCTGCAAAGCACGTCCAACCGGATACTCTTTTTTCCATATGCGCTTTGCCGTCAGCGTCAGATCCCTCCATACCAGAAAACCAAGACCGCTGACGATGATCAGCAATATAGTGACCAGGTTGATATAGGGATCTGCCTGATATCCCTCCAGGCTGTTTGCACCGAGGATATCAATCCCCGCATTGCAAAATGCAGAAACCGAGTGAAACACGCCATACCACAGGCCGCGCAGTACGCCGTACTTTGGAATAAATGCAATTGCATACAGCACCGCGCCGATCCCCTCCACCGCAAATGTCCCGTGCAGGACATAACGCAGCATGGCCACCACGCCGCTCATCGTATGCAGATCATAGCTGTCCTGGATCATGACCCGGCTGCGGATCGTGATCTGTTTCTTCAGAATAAGAAAGGCGCCCATCGTACATGCTATGATGCCGAGGCCGCCAAGCTGAATCAGAAGAAGCAGGATCAGCTTTCCGGCCAGCGTGAACTGCATCGCTGGAGTAATTGTCACAAGACCGGTCACACAGACCGCCGAACATGCCGTAAACAGCGCATCCAAAAAATTCAGCCATTTTCCATCCGCGTTGCAAAACGGCATGGAAAGCAACAGGCCGCCCGCAAAGATCAGAATAGCAAAGCCTGCCACCATGATCTGCGAAGCCGTCATATGCGTACTGATCCGGTCTGTTGCCCGTTTCCATGCTTCTCTTCTTATTTTCATTTTTGTTTCCTTATCACAGATTCATCCGCTGACGCACGATCTCGTATGCAAGCACACCTGCCGCAACCGACGCATTCAGTGAATCGATGTCTCCTTTCATCGGAATCGAAGCCGTAAAATCACATTTTTCCTTTACCAGACGGCTTACGCCCTCTCCTTCGTTTCCAATCACAAGTCCGATCGGTCCGGTCAGATTCTGGCGGTACATCACATCTCCGTCCATATCTGCACAGACAAACCAGATCCCCTCTTTTTTCAGTTCCTCGATCGTTGCACTGATGTTCGTCACACGTGCCACCGGCGTATAGTTCAGCGCTCCGGCTGAGGTACGTGCCACCGTTGCCGTAAGTCCGACTGCCCTGCGCTTCGGAATGATCACGCCGTGCGCCCCTGCAAGATTTGCCGTACGGATGATGGCACCCAGGTTATGCGGATCCTCAATATCATCAAGCAAAATCAAAAACGGCGGTTCACCCTTTTCCTTTGCCTTTGCCAGAATGTCTTCTACTTCCGCATACTCATAAGCAGCCGTATAGGCAATGACACCCTGATGCACGCCGGTCGGTGAAATCTGATCCAGACGGTCACGGCTCACAAAATCAACTACCGTGCCATGCTTCTTCGCTTCACGGCGGATCGTCTGCATCAGTCCGTCCTGGCTTCCATCCTGGATCAGCAGCCGGTCGATCGTTTTTCCGGAACGGAATGCCTCAAGCACTGCGTTTCTTCCCTCTACGATACGGCTATCCTCCTGCTGCTCTTCAGTCTGTGCATAACCGGCAGTCTCTGCTCTTTCCTGACGTGCGTATGGACGGCGCTCTTCGCGGCGGCGGTCCGTGGCGCCGTAGCCTCTGCCACGATCATCCCGGCGGCGGTCCGTGGCACTGTAGCTTCTGCCGTTTTCTTCTCTGTATCCGCTCTGCCTTCCGCGGTTTCCACTGCGGCGCTCTTCACGGCCATATCCACTCTCTATACCGCGCCGACGATTTGTTCCGTCGCCTCGCGCCGGATTTTCTCTGTCATTTCTTCTCATTTTTTTCTGTCCCTCTCATTTCAGAGCCTGTATCATAGTAAATCAGCCATTCACGCCCTGGCGCTGCCTGTTTACTTCTTTTTGCTCTGCACCATCTGTTTTTCGTTTCCTGCGCATCTGAATCAAAGCGAATATCCACAATCCGCCTCACCATTTGTCAGCTTATAAGGAATCTCCCGCAGCGTCCTTCTCTGTCCGGCGCGGTTCAGTTCCGCCATGCTATGCCTGATTTGGCACTTTCAGCCCACAGACCTGCTCCATGCCTCTGCGGATCAGCTTCTGCATCCTGTCAAATTCCCGGTTCAGATACAGATAGCCCATCACCGCTTCAAATCCGGTTGCTTCCAGATATTCGTCGAGGCTTGCATTTTTCGCTTTGGTATGCGGCTTGGAATTTCGTCCTCTGCGGTAGACCGCCGCTTCCTCTTCGGTAAGCTCCGGAAGAAGCAGTTGAATCATCTTCGCCTGAGTCTGTGCTTTTACACAGGCGGTCACCTTCTGATGAAGCTTCTGTGTCTGCATATTTGACCGTTTCACATAGATCGAGCGCACGACCATTTCATACGCTGCATCCCCGATATACGCAAGCGTCAGCGGAGAATACAGCTTCCAGTCCTTCTCCGGCAGGTGAAATGCCTCATCCACGCTGTCTTCAAAGGATCTTATGCTCTTTTCCATTTTACTCCTTCTCTCGTGTCGAGAAGTGTGATTCCTTTTTCGAGAAGTTCATTTCGGATCTCGTCCGCGCGTGCAAAGTTCTTTGCCTTGCGCGCCGCCTGGCGCTCCTCGATCAGCTTCTCAATCTCCGTATCCAGAAGCTCTTCTTTCACTTCTGCAATGATGCCAAGTACATCGCACAGACGCACAATCTCATCATGAAGAAGGGCAATAAATGCTTTTGTCGCACCGGCCGCATGACTGTTTGCAAATTTTACCAGCTCAAACACTGCCGCGATCGCATCGGCTGTATTGAAATCATCGTCCATTGCCTCTTCAAATTTCTTCCGGTACTCGGTCACTGCCTGTACATCCTGCTTTTCCTGCCCGGTCATTTCACCCTCCGGCGCACTCTCCATCAGGAAGCTTAAATTGGAAACCGCATTGCGGATACGCTCCAGCGCATTTTTAGAAGACTCCATCAGCTCTGCACTGAAATTCAGCGGACTTCTGTAATGGGCATTCAGCATGAAGAAACGAAGCACCTGAAGATCGTATTTCTCAGAGATCTCGCGCACGGTAAAGAAATTGCCGAGAGACTTGGACATCTTGCGGTTGTCAATGTTCAGGAATGCATTGTGCATCCAGTATTTCGAAAAAATCTTTCCGTTGCAGCACTCGCTCTGTGCAATCTCATTTTCATGATGCGGGAAGATCAGATCTTCTCCTCCTGCATGGATATCAATCTGCTCCCCAAGATATTTTTTCGACATCACAGAGCACTCAATATGCCAGCCCGGACGTCCATCACTCCACGGTGACGGCCAGGACGGCTCCCCCTCTTTTTTCGGTTTCCAGAGCACGAAATCAAGTGGATCTTCCTTCTGATCCTCTCCGGTTACAAGCAGAGAACGGTTGCCTGCTCTCAGGTCATCCAGATTTTTATGGGAAAGTTTTCCGTAATCCCTGAAACGACGGGTACGGAAATAAACGGTGCCATTTACGTTGTAGGCATAACCTTTTTCGATCAGCGTCTCGATCATATCAATCATGCCGTCGATCTCCTGCGTCGCCAGCGGATGCGTCGTCGCCGGTTTTACATTCATGCCCTCCATGTCTTTTTTGCATTCTTTGATGTAGCGCTCGGAGATCTCCTGTGCGCTCACACCTTCTTCATTTGCCTTCGCAATGATCTTGTCATCCACATCCGTAAAGTTGGATACGTAATTGACCTCATAGCCACTATATTCCATATAACGGCGCACCGTATCAAATACGATCATCGGACGGGCATTTCCGATATGGATAAAATTGTAAACGGTCGGACCGCACACATACATCCGTACCTTTCCCGGCTCAAGCGGGACAAATTCTTCTTTCCGTTTTGTCTCTGTATTAAAAATTCTCATCTTCTTACTTACAGTCCTTTCCTTTTGGCGTATGCCGCCAATACACGTCTAGTCTAAGCAAAACCCCTGCCTTTGTCAATCCTTTTTGTTCTCGTTCAGATCCAGGTAAAAGCAGGCTCCGAACAGTGCTTTACGGCACTTTACGCTTCTCCCCCGCTGCGCGCACAGCCGCCGCAGCCCGGGCAGCCGGTGTCTGTATACATCCTGGAGTCTGCCACCGCATCCATCAGCGGCTGCAGCAGACACACTGCCTGCGCCGAGATTCCCTCTCCGCTTCCGGTAAATCCAAGTCCTTCTTCCGTCGTTGCCTTGATATTGACACGGTCTCCGGTCAACCCAAGTGCTGATGCCACATTTTTTTTCATCTCTTCCATATAAGGAAGCAGCTTCGGCCGCTGTGCGATGATCGTTGCATCAATATTTTCAATAACAAAACAGTGCTCGTCCAGAAGTTTTTTTACTTCTTCGAGCAGCTTCATACTCGATGCCCCCTCATATGCCGGGTCGGTATCCGGAAAATGTTTTCCGATATCGCCAAGCGCCGCCGCACCGAGCAGTGCATCCATGATCGCATGCAGCGCTACATCTGCATCCGAATGGCCAAGCAGTCCCTTTTCATATGGTATTTCCACTCCGCAGAGAATTAATTTTCTTCCTTCTACCAGCCGATGTACGTCGTATCCCATTCCGATTCGCATTTTCTGCCGCCTTTCTTATTTTATTTTTTCAGATAACACAAAAGCCCGCAAACTTAATTGCGGGCTTTGCAGTAGCGGAAGGGAGATTCGAACTCTCGACACTACGGGTATGAACCGTATGCTCTAGCCAACTGAGCTATTCCGCCATATTTGGTTTTTCATGGGGCCTATAGGGCTCGAACCTATGACCCTCTGCTTGTAAGGCAGATGCTCTCCCAGCTGAGCTAAGACCCCATGTGAAGCAAGTTGTTCGTTTCGTTTTTTTGTTTCCCTCAACTTGCTTCATCATTATAGTATGAATTGTAGCAATTGTCAAGCATTTTCCGAAAATTTTTTTTGAACTGTTTTTTTCAGTGCAAGAGCCTCTTTCCACTCGACTTTATAGACGCATCCGTGGATCACAAAACTCATCATTATACCGCAGATGACATCGATAACAGAATGCTGATCGAGCAGCACTGTCGATGCACAGATCAGCACCATGATCACAAAATGTGCTACGATCGTCAGCTTCCTGTGCTTCAAATGATCCAGACTGCACACTGCCTGGAAAATCATGACCGTATTCATCACATGGATGGACGGACAGACATTCGTCGGTGTATCAATGGCACGAAGCAAATGTACCATATTATAAAGGAAACCGGTGTCGTGCGGTTTCTGTGCAAGTCTCAGATTCAGTCCTGTCGGAAATGCATAATAGATGCAGAGGCAAATCGTAAGCCCGGTAAATACCATCAGACAGAGCTTTTTGTAATCTTCCCATCCTCTGTGCTTAAACCAGATAAATGCTGCCGGCACATAAACAAACCAGCTCACATATGGAATAATGAACACCTCGCAGAATGGAATAATCTCATCCAGCTTACAGTGTATGATATATTTCGGTACGACATTTTTTTCCAGCCAAGAAAATACGCTCAGATAAAAGATCAGATAAAAAATCGCGATCGCATACGGATACTTTTTAAACCACTTTTTTATACTTTCTACTTTTTCGCTCATACTGTCCTCTCCAATCAGTACAACGTCTTCTTTATTTTGCCGCTTGCTATCATAGCATTTTTCGTTTCGGCCCGCAACGCTATTTTCGTTGAAAAAGGCCTGACTTTTTTCTGCTTCTCCCGTCGAAATGACGGTTTTGTTTTTTCAGTCGGCCTCTTTCACATACGTGCCGGCCAGCGGCGAGTCACTTTCTTCCCCCTGGGCTCCGGTTACCGTGACGGTAAGGATCGTACCATCCTGCAGAAACCTGATCTGATGGTCATCATCCCCGGAATATACCGCTGCGTCTTTTTCAATCGCGGCTGTCCCGGTAATTCCCGCCTGTGCAAAAGAAAATGTGAGTACACCATCCGCCTTCGTGAGTGTGATGCTCTCTCCGTCTCCGATGTAGGTGCCAGGTGCGAATTCTGCCTGTCCGGCGGATGCTTCCGAATCCTGTGCTTCCGTGTCCTGGGCATCTGAATCCTGTGCGCCTGCAGTCTGCTCTTTTGGTGGATCAGAAGTCTGCAAACTATCCAAATCTGAAGCAGATGTAACATCGCTGGTGTCTGCGCTGCTTCCGTTTTTTGTTTCATCTGTGGTATTCGATGCACATCCGCCAAGCAGCAGAGCCGCTGAAACCGCAATTCCCATAACCGCTGTGATTGACTTTTTCATTTTTTCTTTCACACTCCTTTCGCCGTCTGTACCGTCCTTCTTTCCGGCAGCTTTTATTTGTCTCTTTTGCCTCTTTTGTCTCTTTCGTTTCTTCTTTGTATCGTTCTTCCGGCATGCATTGTACTTTCGTTTTTCTTTTTTCGTACGTTTTTCTGCCTTCCGTTTTGCGCGTTCATTCTAACATGTTTTTTTTGCTTTGTCACAGGCTTTCGATTTTTTTAAGAAATTTATCCTTTTCCCGTTATATTTTTATTTTTTCTTCGTTATTGTCTGCAGTGGATCCTTTTTTGGCTTTTATGCAGCCTGCGAAACTCCGAAAGCGCCTTTTCCGTATCCTCTGAAAGAAGCTGCAGCAGCACACTGCAGTCCAGCATCGGCCAGGCATATCCGCCAAAATAAGTGCGGTAGCTGCTCCACCAGTAATCTCCCGGCCTGTGTGCGTATCCCATCTGTACCGGAAGGCAGTGGAGTTCCAGACAGACCTCAATCAGTTCTTCTTTCCTGCTGATCGTGCGAATCCGCTCCAGATGCAGGAAATTATCCTTCTCGGGGCGTAGATACCCCTCATACCTCCCATAAAAAAGGCCGATTGTCCGCTGCACTTCCTTTTCCAGCGTATCTCCGCCTGTATCTGTAATTACATATGCATTCTCATCGGTCACGCAGAACACATATACCGGCCAGTTCTTTTCCCCATGCATCTGAAGAAGCTCATCCAGCAGATGCTTTTTGTTCCGCTCGTCCGCGAGCAGGCATTTTGTCCCCTTTAGCTCATAGCAGCAAATATATGACATACTCTTCTCCCTTTTTGCGGCCTCTTTTTGTGCACAGCCGCGTTTTAAGAGTGTATCATATCTACATCTCTTTTTCAACATATTGAAACAATAAGTGTCGTTTGTTTTTATGAAAGACGAGGCTTCTTTGTGTATTTCTGATTCTCCTGTTTTCGTATCATTTCTCCCTTATTCGCCAAAAAAACAGAGGATTCGACACGTTCTGTGTCATATCCTCTGTTTTTTATTGCAAATCCTCCAGCGTATGCTTTCTGCAAGATGTCCGCCACAATTTGCCTGAATGATTTTCCAGACAGGCTCCGGTTATATTTTCCGGCACTGCTGACCTGTGCATATGTGACGTGTCAATCCTGATAAGCTGCGGCATCCGCTTTGCCTTCACTTGTCAAAGCGGATATTCACCTGCTGTACCGCTGCTCACACTGCCATCATCTGCAACTGTCACACCATACGCTGCACTATACTCATTGAGCCGCGCGATAATCGATGCTGCCGCTTCTCCTTTGGCCGGAGTCGGCTGATAATTATTGTAACCTTGATCTGACGAGATACTGCACGGAATGACCGTTACGTCATCATCTTCTGCTGCACCATCTCCTGAGACCGTGAAGGTCTGGCGGAAAATCATAGTGTCCATATCAGACGGATTACTGTTGCCGCCAAAGCAGAAATTGCCCAGGCTATACGCTATATACTTTCCGTTATATTTTTCAATGCCCTGCAGCACATGCGGATGGTGGCCGACAACCAGATCTGCTCCGCAGTCAATCGCAGTATGGGCCAGAGACTGCTGCGTCTCATCCGGCTGTGTTGCCTTCTCACTTCCCCAGTGGAATGCTGTAATGATCAGTTCTGCGCCCTGCTTTTTCGCATTCTCGATATCGGAACGAAGCTGTTTTTCACTGTCATCGGTTCCATAATTTACAAAAATTCCGATAAATGCAATTTTTACACCATTGACCTCTTTGACGGTAATCGTATCTCCAATGCAGTAATCGATCCCCGCTTCCTCCAGTGCAGTCTCTGTATCAGCAAGTCCCTGCTCACCGTAATCACCGCTGTGATTATTTGCAAGCGTTACAACCTCTACCGAACCGTCTGTCAGAATCTCCGTGTAATCCGGATCGCCCTTAAACGCATACTGCTTATCCTGCCTGTCATTTGAAGTCGTAAACGTTCCCTCAAGATTTGCAAACGTCACATCATCCTCCTCCAGGATGGATTTCACATTTTGGAAGAAATAGTCATGTCCATTTGCTTCGTCGTATGCATTAAAACTGTTTACCGTACTGAAATTAGTATCTGTGCCAAGCGTACAGTCACCAAGCGTACTGATCGTTATTGTCTTCGTATCAGATACCGTCACGGTGCACACTACATCCTCCACACCGTCTGCACTGACCTTGATGCTTCCGGTTCCTTCCCCCAGCGCAGTCACGGTCCCGCTTTTGCTGACGGAAAGGATTTCCGGATTCAGGCTTTCATACTGCAGATTGTCAAGCAGTGCGCCGCCCGGTTCCGCTTCCGCCATCAGTTCGGTGCTTCCGCCCGGATACAGATGAATGTTTTCCTGCTCCAGCACAAGCTTTGTGGCTGTCTCCATGTTTGTAGCAATCGGCACACTACAGTTTCCTGCAGCATCCTCCGCATAAAAATAATACATCGTATTTTCCGCATAAGTGATTGGTTTGCTGTATTTCTGGTACTCCGGGAGATCCATAATCGCTGTGTCATCTACCGCCGCGTAATAGATGCCGGTCACCGTTGACCGCGTATCCGAAGCAGTCAGCTCGATCTGATCCTGTTTTCTTACCGCATGAACGACCGGAGCCTCTCCATCCAGCATCGGAATCTCGATGGCTGCCTTCAGTGTCTGGCTTTGATCCGTATCCACTTCTGCTTCCAGCTCTCCGCTGTCTGCTTCATACGTCACGATTCCCTGAGCGTCTGCAGTGCAGGCCGTGCCATTGATCCGAATCTCCGTAATCGCGGCACCGGAAACTTTAAATTTCAGTTTCACAGGATACGTATTGCTCCAGCTGGCCGGTTCGTTTTCCACCAGAACCCGCAGCCCCTTGTCTGCCATCACATTTTCGCTTTTTTTTGAATCTGCGATCATACCGGTAATCGCTTTTCCAACCAGTACCACAATCAGGACGGCAAGAATCACTCCAATGACAAGCATTCCGATTTCACGTCCGCCAATCCCATGCTCCCGGAGACGATCCCGGAAATTCATACCAGGACTTTTAACGTTCCTGTTTTTTTCTGACGGCGTTCGTTTTTTTCTTTTCTCTGCTGTTTCTTCCTGTCCTTCTTCTGGTTCCTGCTCCGATTTCTGCAGGCTTCCAATCTTGCGTTTCTGTATTTTATCCGGTAAATTTTCGTCAGCCATCGTTTCTTCTGTTTCCGGTATTTCCTTCATTTCTGCATTTCTGCCGGACTCCGGCAGTTTTTCCAGTTTCTGGCTCTGGCTGAAATCTTCCGGTTCGTCTTCGGATTCTTCCGAAGATTTCTCTGCTTCATCCTGCGATTTTTCCGTGGATTCTGATTCAGGCTGTTTTTCCGTCTCTGCTGTTTCTGTCTTTGATGGTTTCCTTTTCGCCAAAAGCCGTACAACCAGACTTCCAATCCCGCTTTTCTTTTCCTCAGCAGATTTTCTTTCTGATTCTGCATCGCTCTCCGTATTGTCAGGTATCTCTCCAGTACCGCTTTTCGGTTTTTCTGCTGATTCCGATACGTCTTCTGCGTGCAGCACATTTTCAGCCTCTGGTGCCTCTAATTCATCATCCATATGCTCCGATTTCCGAAGCCCCCATTTTGACGGACGGAAACGCTCATTCTCTTCCATCGTATCCGTCAGGCGGACTCTTTTTCGTCCCAGAAGTCCAAAATCAGACTCGTCTTCATCCCAGGAATCTTCTCCTGGTTCCGGCCAGTCGCGCTGCGCAGTGCTCTCCTTCCAGTCATTCCCGGCTTTTTTTCCGGTCTCATCTTCCATAACAGCCGCAGAATCATTTTCAGCACTTGTTTTTGAAGCACTCTCCGTCTGTTTTTCCAGACCGCTGTCTGAACGGGAAAGGCGATCCGCAGTGTCTGCTTTTCCTCCTGCCGGTTCTTTCCTTCGCCGGAAAAAGCCCAGAACTCCCTGTGCACGGGCTGTCACATCCTGCACAAATTCTTTCGGTGAAAAACCTTCCCAGTCTTCCTCCCCGTCTTCTTCCTCATCCTGCGGCTCTTCTTCCTCATCCTGCGGCTCTTCTTCCGGCTGTACGATTCTGGCCGGCCGATCCGGCTGCTCTGAGCTTTCGGCTTTCTTTTGCGGCTGCGTTTCCGCTAAATCTCTTTTTACATTTTGCACAGAGGGCCACCGCACTGCAAACCCTGTATCCCCGTCTTCCTCCGAACCTGACATCGGAGAGTCCGCCAAAGGCGCACTCTCCGTATTTCTCCGGATGCTCTCCTGCGTCGGTTCTTCACCGCGCTGGATTGCTTTTATGATTTCTGCTAATTGTTCGGCATTATCTGCCTTTAACTTTGTTCTGCTCATTATTTAAAATATGCTACTCCTGACTCGAAGATCTTCATATCCTGCTCTCCGTAAATATTGATCGCCACGCTGTCGCCGCGACGCTCGGAATGTGCCATCTTTCCAAGCACTCTTCCATCCGGGCTTGTGATTCCCTCAATTGCAAGGTAGGAACCGTTCACATTCCATTCCTCGTCTCCTGCCAGAACATTTCCTTCCGGATCACAGTACTGTGTCGCTACCTGTCCGTTTGCAAAGAGCTTTGCAAGCCACTCTTTATCTGCGACAAAACGTCCCTCACCGTGAGAAGCCGGATTAACGTAAACGCCTCCAGGCTGTGCGCCCGCCAGCCACGGTGATTTGTTGCTGACTACTTTCGTGTAGACCATCTTCGAAATGTGACGGCCAATCGTATTAAAGGTCAGTGTCGGAGAATTCTCCTTCTGTCCGGTGATCTCACCGCCCGGTACCAGACCGAGCTTGATCAGTGCCTGGAATCCGTTGCAGATACCAAGCGCCAGTCCGTCCCGCTCATTCAGCAGCTTCATCACAGCCTCTTTGAGCTTCGCATTCTGGAATGCCGTCGCAAAGAATTTCGCAGATCCATCCGGCTCATCGCCTGCGGAGAATCCGCCCGGGAACATGATGATCTGTGCCTGGCCGATCGCTTTCTCAAATTCATCTACAGACTCACGGATATTTTCTGCCGTCAGGTTGCGGAATACTTTTACTTCTACCTCAGCGCCTGCTCTCTCAAACGCCTTTGTGCTGTCATACTCACAGTTGGTACCCGGGAATACCGGAATAAATACATGCGGTTTTGCCACTTTATTTTTGCACACATAAATCTTATCGGTGTGATAAACGCCGTTTTCACTCTTTGCTCCATCCTGCAGTGCGAAGAAGTAAGCAGACGCACCGTCTGTTTTCTTTCCGTCCAGATCCAGTCCGCCGCCAACGGTCGGCATACCGGACTCGGTCTTGAAAACACGCTCCAGCGTACCTTTCCATGCCTCCAGTGCTTCTTCCGCACCGATCTTCACGTCACGGTATGTAAACGCATCCTCTGTCACCTCACCGATCACAGTATAGGTGCTTGCCAGAGCTCCAACTGCCTCTGCCGGAACTTCAGCCACGATATCTCCAAAACCAGCAGTAAAGAGATCTCTCTCATCCACGTTATGCTCGATCTTAAATCCAAGGCCGTTTCCGAATGCCATCTTTGAAAGTGCGGCCACAAGTCCCTTTCCATCAAGCGCATACGCGGAAAGAACCCTGCCTGCCAGAATATCTTCGTGGAATTTTCCGTACAGATCCATCACCTGACTGTATACCGGAAGATCGTAAGCATCCTTTTCCACCTTCAGAAGCACCAGTTTGCTTCCTGCCTTCTTCAGCTCCGGTGTCACAATATCCTGCTCTTTTGCAATGTCCACTGCAAAGGAAACGAGTGTCGGCGGCACGTCGATCTCATTGAAGGTACCGGACATACTGTCTTTTCCGCCGATCGACGGAAGTCCAAATCCAAGCTGTGCGGAATATGCGCCGAGCAGTGCCGCAAACGGCTGACTCCAGCGCTTCGGATCCTCTGTCATGCGTCGGAAGTATTCCTGGAACGTAAAGCGGATCCTGCTGTAATCTCCTCCATTTGCCACAATACGTGCCACAGACTCCAGGACAGCATAAACTGCTCCGTGATACGGGCTCCAGCTCGACAGATACGGATCAAAGCCGTAGCTCATCATCGTCACTGTATCGCATTTTCCTTCGAGTACCGGAAGCTTCGCTACCATCGCCTGTGTCTCAGTCAGCTGATATTTTCCACCGTACGGCATCAGCACGGAACCTGCTCCGATCGAGCTGTCGAACATCTCCACAAGCCCCTTCTGTGAGCAGCAGTTCAGGTCAGCAAGCGTCTCCAGCCATTTTTTCCGTACATCCGCTACTTCTTCTCTTACAAAATATTTTTCTGTCTCGGACGGCATCTCTACTTCTACCGAAGTCTCCTGATGCGCGCCGTTTGTATCCAAAAATGCTCTGGAAATATTTACGATCTCTTTGTCTCTCCAGATCAGGACAAGACGCGGCTCCTTCGTGACAACCGCCACCTGTACTGCCTCCAGGTTTTCCTCGGATGCATACTTCATAAACTCGTCTACATCTTTCGGATCTACAACAACCGCCATACGCTCCTGGGACTCGGAGATTGCAAGCTCCGTTCCGTCCAGACCTGCGTATTTTTTCGGCACCTTATCAAGATAAATATGAAGGCCCTCTGCCAGCTCTCCGATCGCTACCGATACTCCACCTGCACCGAAGTCGTTGCACTTCTTGATCAGGCGGCTGACTTCTTCCCTGCGGAACAGTCTCTGGATCTTACGCTCGGTCGGCGCATTTCCCTTCTGCACCTCTGCGCCGCACACTTCGATGGAAGCCTCCGTATGTACCTTCGAGGAACCGGTTGCACCTCCGATTCCGTCTCTTCCGGTCCGTCCTCCAAGCAGGATAATGATATCACCCGGATCAGAATTTTCACGGATGACTGCTCTGCGCGGAGCAGCACCCATGACAGCTCCGATCTCCATACGCTTTGCCACGTAATCCGGATGATAAATTTCTTTTACGTATCCGGTCGCAAGTCCGATCTGATTTCCGTAGGAGCTGTAACCGTGTGCTGCATCTCTTACCAGTTTCTTCTGCGGAAGCTTGCCCTTTAAGGTCTTCTTTACTGAAACGGTCGGGTCTGCTGCTCCTGTCACACGCATTGCCTGATAGACATAGGTACGGCCGGAAAGCGGGTCACGGATCGCACCGCCAAGGCAGGTTGCCGCGCCACCGAACGGTTCGATCTCGGTCGGATGGTTGTGCGTCTCATTTTTAAAGTTGACAAGCCACTCCTCTGTCACGCCGTCAACCTCTACCGGTACAACGATGGAACATGCATTGATCTCGTCGGACTCTTCCTGATCCTGAAGCTTTCCTTCTTTTTTCAGCTTGCGCATTGCCATCAGAGCAAGATCCATCAGGCAGACAAACTTGTCCTCACGGCCTTTGAAAATCTCGCTGTGATCCGCCAGATACTGGCGGTACGTATCCACGATCGGCTTTTTATAATAGCCATCATCAAATACGACCTCCTTCAGCTCCGTCGAAAATGTTGTATGGCGGCAATGATCGGACCAGTAGGTATCCAGCACACGGATCTCTGTCATAGAAGGATTTCTTTTTTCTTCGTTTTTAAAATAATTCTGAATATGCAGGAAATCTTTGAATGTCATCGCAAGGTTCAGCGAAGTATAGAGCTCTTTCAGCGGCGCTTCGTCCATGTCGATAAAACCATCAAATGTGATCACATCTGCCGGCTCCTGAAACTCGGTCACAAGTGTCTCCGGCTTTACAAATCCGGTCTCCCGGGAATCTACCGGGTTGATACAGTGGTTTTTGACCGCCTCAAACTCTTCCCCTGATACAGCTCCCTTTACCACATAGACCGTCGCGGAACGGATAATCGGCTCCTCATCCTCTTTGAGAAACTTCACACACTGAACAGCGGAGTCTGCACGCTGATCAAACTGTCCCGGGAGAAATTCCACCGCAAATGCCTTCTCATCTTCCGCCATAGGGAAACTTTCTTCATAAAGCTGATCAACCGGCGGCTCAGAAAATACACTGCGGCATGCTCTTTCATACACTTCATCGGAAATATTTTCTACATCGTACCGAATCAGAATGCGGACTTTCTCCAGATCCTTGATTCCAAGATAGCTTTTCACTTCATGTTCCAGTCCTCTGGCTGCCACTGCAAACTGATCTTTCTTCTCGACATAAATTCTTCTGACCTTGCTCATTTGTTCCTCCCTGCTCCTCGCTGTAATTGTTCAGTTCTTTTTCGCAACATCTGCCGCCGCCAAAACGGAGCTTTCCGATCCGTTTTCTGCCTGCTCATTACCATACATCTGCTTTTTGCGCTTCACGGGGAAACTATCCAGCCCGGTGAAAGCGTTTTTCTGCCAGCGGCGTGTCACTTCTACGCGAATTTTAACACACATATGTGTATCTGACAAGTTTTAACGTCTTATTTTTAGCTACTGTTCCGAGTCGCCTTCCGTAATGCCGCGCATTTTGCCGGCCTCCTGTTCCCGGCCCGCCCAGAACATTTCCAGCTTTTTCTGTACCGTCTGCAGTGTGCAGCCGGGCGGATTCCCCCATTCTTCCGGGAACATTCTTTGATATCCTGCCTTCCCGAACCGTTCGTCAAGCAGAAGAATCACTCCCTCGTCCTCGTCGGTGCGGATCACCCGGCCCGCTGACTGAAGCACCTTGTTCATTCCCGGGCAAAGATAGGCATAAAAAAATCCATCCTCTCCCCGCTTATCAAAAAATGTTTTCAACAGTTCCCTCTCCCGGCAGACCTGTGGAATTCCAGTACCGACGACCACCGCACCGATGAGCCGTTCTTTCTTTAAATCAATTCCCTCTCCAAAGATCCCGCCCATCACACAGAATCCGGCCAGCCCCTGCGGATGTACCGCCTCAAACCTTTCCAGGAATTCTTCCCTTTGCGTTTCTGTCATCCCCGGTGTCTGGCAGAGCAGTTCTATCTCCTCCCTCTCCTTTTCACAGAGCGCCTGAAACTGTACAGCCACATCCTCCAGCATCTGATAGGAAGAGAAAAACACCATATAGTTTCCCCTCTTTGCACAAATCGCCCGCATGATATAGGCCGCTATGCGCACATACTGCTGCTCTGTCCGATTCTGATAACGGCTGCTCGTATCAGTTCCGATCAGGATCTGGCGTTTATCCGGCGAAAAGACCGGTTCCGCGTAAACAGCGTAATTGTCATCTCTGGTGCTCAGCAGACTTTTATAATAACCGATCGGCAGAAACGTTGCTGAAAAAAAGACGGTACTCCGCCCGCGGTTCAGGCATTCCTGCAGATTTGCCGACGTATCCACACAGTACAGACGCAAAAGAAATCTCCTATCCCCGCACAGCTGTGAATAAATCACATAATTTTCATCCAGCCGATCGCTCACCTCAAGGAAGCTTCTCACCTGGAAATAAAGCTCTTTCACCTGTTTTCTAAGCACAGCATTGTGACTGTTCTCCAGAAATTCTTCCATCACACCGCACAGATTCATCAGATACACCGGAAATATTCCGATATCTTCCAGTACTGCAAGCTCTCCCTGCCCCCTTTTTTTCTCCAGCAGCCATGCATTGCACCGTTCCAGCGTACGCGTCAGCTTCCTGCTTTGCTCCTTCACTTCTTTTTTCAGGGAAAGAAAATCTTCCTTATATAGAGAGGCCGAAAACATTTCCCTTGCCCGGTCCACAAGATTATGCGCCTCGTCAATCAGAAAAAGGTACTCCCCTTTATTATTATCACTAAAAAACCGCTTCAGCTTTGCCCGCGGATCAAACAGGTAATTGTAATCGCAGATCACTGCATCCGACCACAGTGCGGTATCAAGGCTCATCTCAAATGGGCAGACCCGCCACTTTTCCGCCTGATCCAGAATCGCCGCCCGGTCAAATGCTTCTTTCGCAGAGATCAGTTCAAACACTGCATCATTGACACGGTCATAATGCCCTTTCGCATACGGACAGGCCTCCGGATTACACTCTGTCTCCTCCATGAAACAGATTTTCTCCTTTGCCGTCAGTGTCACAGTCTTTAAGTGCATGCCTCCGTCCCGAAGAATTGTGAACGCTTCCTCTGCCACCGTACGCGTTACGGTCTTTGCCGTCGCATAAAAAATCCGCTCCGTCAGCCCTTCTCCCATTGCTTTTACTGCCGGATATACCGTCGACAGCGTCTTTCCCGTCCCGGTCGGTGCCTGAATGAAGAGTGTCTTTTTCCGAAGAATCGTCCGGTACACGTCACCGGCCAGCTTTCTCTGTCCCCTGCGCCACGGGAATGGAAACTCCAGTGTTTTGAGGGATGCGCCGCGCACTTCCTCCCAGCGGTTCTGAAGTTCTGCCCATTTGTGATAGCGGCTGATCAGATTCTCAAACCATTCCGTCAGTTCTTCTTTTTCGAATCTGCTGCGGAACCGCCGCACTTCCTCTGTTTCCTGTGTACAGTACGTCATCTGCACGCCGATTTTCTCCAGGTCATTTTGCAGCAGATAAATATATGCATAGCATTTTGCCTGTGCCAGGTGCAGTTCATACGGATCTTCCAGAGTTTCCACCTCCCGGTACATCGTCTTAATTTCATCGATATACCAGATGTCCTCCCGGAAAATACCGTCCGCGCGGCCCTCCATGATCAGAATATACCCGTTTCCCGGAAGGCTGACCGAAAGCGAAACCTCCGCACGGTATCCAGCGCCCATCCTTCCCTGGATTTTCCGGTGCAGGCGGCTTCCTTCCTGCATCGCATCATAATCCGGAAGATTGCCTCCTGTGCGGTCATCGATATCACCAGACCGCAGAATAAATTCTACCAGCTGACGAACCGAAATCCGAATTTCCCGGATTTTATCTTTTTTTTCATTTTCCCGGTGTGTCTCTTCCTTCTTTTTTTCTCTGTTTTGTTTTTTTATCTCTGCCGCTTCTTTTTGTTCCTGCCTCTTTGAAGCTGTATTTTTTTCTGCCACTGTACCCTCTTCTGCAGCTGCACGTTCTTTCGTTTTCTGATTTTCGTACTCTGACGCAGATTTTCTTCTTTCCTGTTCCGTGGCGCTTATCATCTGCCTTTTCGACTTTTGCCCGGTCATACCATTTTCCGCCCTAATATTTTTGTCTTTATTCTGCCGGATCTGTTTTCCGGCCAGCCTCTGCTCTATTATACACCATATGCAAAAAGCAGCCACAGATGATTTCTCATCTGCAGCTGCCCGTCCTCCTGCACAACAAATACTTTCGCTAAAAGGAACGCATTACATTGCGAATTTATTCAGTGTCTGTTCAAAACAATCCTGATCTTCCACATGATACTTTACCGTAAGCGGTCTCGTCAGATCCATACTCATCACACCCAGAATGGATTTTGCATCAACCACAACGCGATTATAAAAAACATCCACATCATACTCGCATTTCTCAGCTGCCTTCACAAATTCCTTCACGTCTGAAAAAGCTTTCAGTTGAATTTTTTTCTCCAACATTGCCGATCCCTCCTGTTCATTCTGCCGGTTCTGATTCGCTTAGAATCCGGTATAGTATTGCATACTTGACGCAATCCGTCAATGAAGGGATTTTTTCTCTGTTTTTTCTGATTCTGCAATTTTTGTCAGTTTAACCAAAGTTTTGACGGGACATAAGCAGTGCTGCATCCGCTTTCCGCCTCCCATGTTCAAACTTTTTTCACTGTTCCTATCAATTTTACCAATCCTTCTGCCCTTCTGTCATCCATTTTCTAAACTTATACGGCCATAACTGGCGCTGCAGCTGCGGATTCTCGCGCTCTTTGATAGAAACGCTGCTGCAGAAGCCTCTCCACATCCGCTGAAATTCTGCTTCCTGCCCGGAAATCGCTCCCGCTTCAAACTTTTTATTCTCCGCCGGAACATCTTTTATGATCCACCACGGACCGTCAGCTTCATGTGCAAGTATATCACAGTGTGTATGATCAAAAATCAGAAAATGTTCCCGCGGAAAGCGATCCGCAAAGTGGGCACCTAAAAGCGGCAGCACCTGATTCTCCGGCGCAATCTCCGAAAACAGCACACCGCTTTGCAGCTCGTGGAAACGGATAAAGCCCATGTACCGATGTGTCTCATGCCAGACACTGCGCGACAGCTCCATTACGAGACAGACAGACGGATTTTGAATCTGTGCCAGAATATCTGCTCCCTTTCGCTTTCTGCCTTCGGGCAATGCAAGCACCAGTATGCGGTAGATCGCATCCGCACGTTCTTTGCGAAACGCCAGTGCCGCACGGCTGATCTGCTTCCATCCCTCTTCCCCCAGTTCTCTTTTAATCGTGCGCGCTACCTTCTCTGCTTTCTCCATATCGGTCTCTGCTTCCCGGTAATCAGCAAACAGTTCCATCGTCCCGCCGCGCACCTGAAGCTTTACGTTTGCATGTCCGAGACGGCTCGCCCAGGCATCGTATACCGCAGTAAAGATTCCTTCCATCGTATCATCACACAGAAAAATGGTCATAGCAGCGTCCCCCCTTATGATATTTCATGAACGCAGTCGCTTCGCGTTCAAAGAGTGAAAGCTGGCGGTATGTGATCGTCTCTGCCGGTCCGCTTCTGCCTCCGGACTGTGCACTCAGCAGACTGCGCAGGATAAAATCTTCGTGAAGCTTCAGCGGATACATCTGACGCCCCTGACACGTAATAAAATATACCGCCCGTTTCAGTACAACACCTGCCTTTTTCAGATCCGGAAAATTCAGCTGTCCCATCCTGCGTGCCTGCACAATCCGTCTGGCTGATTTGGGACCGATCCCTGGTACACGCAGCAGTGTATAGTAGTCTGCACGGTTCACTTCCACCGGAAAATGTTCCAGATGTGCAAGTGCCCAGTCGCACTTCGGATCCAGCAGCGTATTAAAGTTCGGATGATTCTCATCCAGAAGCTCTCCTGCCCCAAATCCATAAAAACGCAGCAGCCAGTCTGCCTGATACAGACGATGCTCTCTTCCAAGCGGCGGACCATCCGGAAGATCCGGCAGCAGAGAATCGTCGTTTACCCGGACAAAAGCCGAATAGAACACACGCTTCAGATCGAATTTTCTGTACAGCGACTCTGCTACAGAAATAATCTGAAAATCACTTTCCGCAGTAGCACCGATGATCATCTGTGTACTCTGACCGGCCGGAACAAATCGAGGAAGTGCATGTAAGGCTCCCGCAGTGCGCAGATGCTGATTTCTTATCTGCCAAAAATCTCCACCTGCTTTTCTTTCCGTTGCATGATTCCCCTTATATAAAAGTCTTCCTGAAGCGCCTCCGTCTGCATCTTTGCCCTCTCCGGTTTCTTTCATTTCTACGGCATTTCTGCGCTCCTCTGCCTGCTCACATTGGCTCTGTTTATCTTCATCTTTTCTTATCAGAAGCTCTCCATTTTCTGCTGCAATCCTGCATTTTGGGGCATATCGTCCCTCCTCCGCCAAAAGCTCCTGATCTGCCTGCCTCAGCATCTGAACCTGGCGCATCGGCTCTAAAATCCGCCTGCGTGTTTTATGCGGTGCAAGCAGCTTCAGCCCTTCCGCGGTCGGCAGCTCCAGATTGACACTGACACGGTCCGCCAGAAATCCGATCCGGCTCACCATATCCTGCGGTGCGCCTGGAATCACCTTCACATGGATATATCCCTCAAACTGATACTTCCTGCGCAGCAGATACAGCGTCTTGTACAGCTCATTCATCGTATACTCCGGCGTATGCAGCACCCCGGAACTTAAAAACAGTCCCTCAATATAGTTTCTCCGGTAAAATTCTATCGTGAGCGTACAGACCTCTTCTGGCGTAAATGATGCTCGTACCGTATCATTTGAGCGTCGATTAATACAATAATGACAATCAAAAATGCATTCATTCGTAAACAGGATCTTTAAAAGAGAAATACACCTGCCATCCGCCGAAAATGTATGGCAGATTCCCGGTGCCATGCAGCTGCCCATGCCACTTCCGCTGCCCTTTCGATCCACGCCGCTTGACGTGCAGGCCACATCATATTTCGCCGCATCTGAAAGAATCTCCAGTTTTTGATACAGATCCAGTTCCTGTGTAATTATCATTTTGTGCCTCCATACTGAATTCTCGTGCAGAACTCTTGTTCTGAACCCATGTTCTTATTTTAGCACAAATGTTCGATATTGCAAGTGTTTTTTCTTTTTTCTGAAAAGCGTTTTGCAGGCAAGTCCCCACTCACTGCCTGTCGCTCCGTGCAGCCCGCAGGGGCTTTGCCTGAATCGTAAAAGAAATCCGCTGCAATCTTTCTGCAGCGGATTTCTTTGAAACCGGCTTCTCCCACCGAAGTCTTTTTTAACCAGGTCAAGCAAATAGCGAAGCGGACTGTGAATATCCGCTTTGACGTTTTAACCAAAACATTTGCATCACCAATCTGTCACATCACAAACTGGATCACACAGAATGCTGCATAAATGGCAAGCAGCAATATCCCCTGCACTCTGGAAAGTTTTCCCCGGATCAATGCCGGAACCGTGAGCAGCAGCATCACGGCAAACATGACCGGAATGTCCAGCACAAGTGAAGCCGGATGTCCAAACAGCATTGACTCTGACGGAATCGCAAACGGTGCAAGCGTCACCGATACTCCGCTCACAAGCACCAGATTGAACAGGTTTGCTCCGATGACATTTCCAAGTGAAAGTGCTCCATGCCCTTTTGCCAGAGAGGTAATCGCCGTTACAAGCTCCGGCAGGGAAGTGCCAAGCGCTACAAACGTCAATGCAATTACTGACTCCGGTACGCCGAGTGCCTGTGCGATCAGTGTGCCATTATCTACCAGCAGATTTGCACCAACTGCAATCAAAACAGCTCCAATGACCAGAAGACCGATATTTTTGCCGATCGAATTCCCATTTTCCTCTGCCGCTTCAACTTCGGCTGCCTGCTCCGGGTTTGATTTCATCTGTTTTACCGTAACGATCATGTATACAACAAAGATCAGAAGCAGCACAACACCGACCGGCCGGCTGAAATACCCTGTAAAATAGGCAACACCTGCATAAATCACTGCCGCTGTGAAAAAGAACAGCACCGGCGTGCGAAGCGTCTTCTTATCGATCACCCCCGGGCGGATTGCTACCGTCAGCGCCGCAATCAGCGCCGTATTGCAGATCACCGAACCGATCGCATTTCCATAGGCGATCTCGCCATGCCCGGTCAGCGCAGAAGTCGTCGATACCATAACCTCCGGAAGCGTTGTGCCGATCGAAACGACGGTTGCTCCGATCAAAAGCTCCGGCAGATGAAATTTCCGCGCAATCCCCGTCGCACCGTCCACAAACCAGTCGCCGCCCTTGATCAGGCACAGCAAACCAACAAGAAATAATAATACTGGAATTACCATTCGTTACTCTCCTTTTTCATTTTTTCCGAACGCTGCCTTCGCTTTCGCGAGTCCATCACCAAGCTCCTCCATCGTCCGTTCATAAGAATTTTTTGCGTCATCTCCCAGATCTGTAATCCCGGTCTTTTTCGCGAGGCCATCCACATCGTCAAGCGGAAGAATATAATATTTTGAACCATTCTCCTGGAATCGGTACACCCAGGTCGGCAAAACATCCACATCTTTTATTGTTACATTTCCTGCCGTATCCTGATGCAGGAAAAGCGTCACCATGACACCATCCTCCGTATGGCCGGTCGGCATCTCATTCGTCATCAGATACGTTCTCTGATTGCTCAGTGCATTGCCCTCGGAGAAAATGCAGAACATCTGATGTCCGTCCGCTACATTCTCAAACACATCGATCGGCTGCAGACAATGCGGATGGCCTCCGATCAGCGCGTCCACCCCAAGTTCACAGAGCTTCTGCGCAATCTCACGCTGATCATCCGATTCCGTCAGATGATATTCCAGGCCCCAGTGCATATTTGCCACAATAAACTGGGCACCATCTGCCTTCATATCTTTTATGTTCTGTTCGGCTTCCTGATAAAAGGTATCCAGATCATCATAATCAAAACTGTTAATGAGATCCCAGTCTTTTTGCTCCAGGGGAATTCCATTTAAATTGACTCCGGTTCCGGTCGTCTCATAGACATAATCCATAAATCCGATCTTCACCCCATCCACATCTGCCACATAGTACCGCTTATCTGAGGTTGTCTGACGCATCCCCGTGTAAGCGATGCCATCCTTTTCATAAACTTCCATCGTGCGGTGAAATGCAGCAGAGAGCCCATCATAGGAATGATTCGTTGCGAGCATCTGCAGATCTACGCCGCTGTCACGGATATTTTCGATGATGACATCCGGCGATTTAAAATTCGGATAACCAGAATAGCCAAGTTCCGGTCCGCCAAGTGTTCCCTCAAACTCGCATGTCATAAAATCCGGTGTACTGTAATACGGTGTGATAAATTTATACACCGATGAATAATCATAATTACCGTTCGCATCTGCGTATGAGGAAATAAACGGAGAATGCAGCAGCATGCAGCCCGTGCTTCCGATCGTAATGTCCTTTTCCTCATATACAGATCCTGTCTCGGTCTCAGTCTCCACAACTGTAACCGGAGCAGATGCCGGATGTCCGGCAAACAGCTTTCCGATTCCGCGCACTACGGTACTGATCAAAAGCAGAAGCAGTACTGCCGCCACGGCCGCAATGATCGCCAATGCCGTTTTTCGCTTCTTCTCACGCTCCAGATACTCCTGATAATGCTTCGGGGACATGGTCTCTTTCAGATGCGCCTTCCATTTTTTCTGCTTTTCTATCCGTTTTTTCTGTTGCTTTATAAGATCCCCTATAAAATCTGCCGGTGTCGTTTTTCGCGGCGCAGGTTTCTTTTTTCTGGTCGTTTTTGCGGTTTTTTCTTCCATATTTATACTACTTTCTTCCCCTGTTTTTCAACCCGGTCATCCGTCTGCTTTCTCTTACCTGACCGTCTTCTCTTTGTCTGTCACTGCCAGGCGACAGACAGATTTCTGCAAATTTTCTACTGTTTATTGTCTTTCAACAGTAGAGCGCCCGATACAGTCTGCCATCTCAACAACTCTCAAGTGCCTCCAGAAATGCATTCAGTCTTGCCAGAAGCAGTTCTGTTTCAATCCCGTGTACCTGTGCCGCTTCCTCCACTGTCTCCATCTGGGAAGACGGACATCCAATGCAATGCATGCCTCCTGCTACCAGTACCGGGGCGAGTCCCTCGTTAATCTGCAACAGTTCTCCGATTGTCATATCCTTCGTGATTACTGTAGATGCCATTGCTGTTCCTCCTGTGCTCTCTTATTCTTTTTCATCAAAGCTGGGCTTTATTATAGTACGTTTTCAAATGTGTTTCAAGGCACAGTCCCCCGAATCTGCCAAGTTTTGACATTCTTTAGAATTCGTAATATTCCGTAACATTTCCGTCATTTTTCACCGCTTGTTTTCTCAGAAATACAAGAAAGACATTGCATTATTTCCCTTTTTGTATTAGAATAAGAAAAAGATTCCGAGAGGCAATCATTATAAAAGGAGGACAATATCATGGCATATGTTATTTCTGATGAGTGTGTAGCTTGCGGAACATGCGCAAGTGAATGCCCGGCAGACGCTATCTCTGAAGGAGATGGAAAATACGTCATCGACGCTGATGTCTGTCTTGAGTGCGGTACATGTGAAGCAGCTTGCCCGACTGGCGCAATCTCTGCTGAATAATTCGTACCGGAGCAAAAAGGACATCCCTTTTAAAAGGGATGTCCTTTTTTTCTGTCCCAATGCTGCCGGATGCGTTTCCACAGCCCGCCTTTTGTCTCTTCCCGCTCTGCTGCCGCCTCCCGCATTGCATCTAAAATCGCATCCAGCTGAACCTCCAGTTCCTCCTGGATCAGTTCTGTCACCGCCAGCTCCAGCTTTTCATTCTGGTCTGCAACTGCCTCTCGAATAATTCGTTTGAGGATCCGTTCAAACTCAGCCATCGTCTCGCTTTCATTCGTGATTACTTCGTATTCCAGATGATCCTCGTTTTCCTCTTTGACTGCCTGTCCATCTTCTGCTCTGTCATATCTGTCCGTCTTCTTTTCCACGCGCTTCCAGTCTTTTTCCATACCACCAGCTTCCTGCTGATTTTCTCCTCTCTCACCATGTTCCGCTGCCCCTGTCTGCGTCAGGCTTTCCATCAGTCGATCCCTCCCGGTCATTCCACCATCCGCCGTCCCGCCAAGCAGCAGGCGGATCGCTTTCAGCCCGATCCCCTGTTCTTTTAATTCTTTCACCTGCCGGAACAGCCGGATATTTTCCTCCGAATAAAGACGATAGCCCTGCTTTGTCCGGCCGACCGTGATTCCAAGCTCCTCTTCCCAGTAGCGCAGAACATGCGACTCAACACCAATGAGCCGCACTGCCTCCTGCACCTGATAACTTCGTTCTTCCATGAAGCCTCCTCCCCTTTCGCACTTCCGGCTTTTTTCAGTTTCCGGAAGTTTTGATCTCTTTCTTCGCCGTTTTTCTGCTGTTTTCCTGACACGCAGCTTCCTTTTTTCTCTCTTTTTATCAATTTTTCTGCATCTGCCCACGCTTCGCAGCAGCTCTTATACCTATCTTATGAAGCTCTCCCTCGTTTTAGAACCAGTTTCTGTTTATAAATATCCTGAAATCGCACAAAAAAGTCCTCTCTGTTTCCGCTTCTTTGCAAAGCCGGCCCACAGGAGGACTTCTTTTTTATCTGTCTTCTTCTATTATATATGATTTTACTTCTGCATATTTGCAAATTTCGTGAACGACGGCAGCCATGCAAGCTCCACCGTACCGATCGAACCATTTCTCTGCTTGGCGATAATCACCTCCGCCACATTTTTCTTGTCTGTATCGTGATTGTAGTAGTCATCGCGGTACAAAAACATAACGACGTCGGCATCCTGCTCAATCGCACCGGATTCTCGCAGGTCAGACAGCATCGGCCGATGATCCGGCCGCTGCTCTACAGCACGGGACAGCTGTGACAGTGCCACGACCGGAACCTGAAGTTCTCGTGCGATCTCCTTTAAAGAACGCGAAATATCGGAAATCTCCTGCTGACGTGACTCTGCCTTTCGGCTTCCCGTCATCAGCTGCAGGTAGTCGATCATGATGATGCCAAGGTTGTGCTCCAGTTTGTACTTTCTGCACTTGCTGCGCAGATTTGCAACGGAAATACCAGGCGTATCATCAATAATCAGATTTGACTTTCCAATGATACCGGCCGCCTCGATCAGGCTGGACCAGTCGCTGTCGCTCAAATTACCGGTACGCAGATTCTGCGCCTCAACGTGTGATTCCAGCGAGAACAGTCGGTTTACCAGCTGCTCCTTTGACATCTCCAGACTGAAGATCGCAACAGTCTCATTGCTGTGAAATGCCATATATTCTGCGATGTTGAGCACAAATGCCGTTTTTCCCATAGACGGACGTGCCGCGATCAGGATCAGATCCGAATTCTGGAAACCGGCCGTCTTATAATCAAGATCGATAAAGCCGGTCGCATGTCCGGTAACATTTCCTTTTGTACGGCTCGCCGCCTCGATCTTGTCAAGCGCATTGAGCACGACATCCTTGATCGGTACGAAATCATCATTTGTCTTTCGCTGCAGCACCTGGAAAATTTTCTTTTCCGTATCCTCCATGATCTCGTCTACGCTGTCTTTTCCGGCATAACACGCGGAGGCGATCTCCTCATTTACTTTAATGAGCCTGCGCAGCGCAGCTTTTTCCGCCACGATCTCCGCATAAGATTTTACATTGACCGAAGTCGGCACAGCAGTGATCAGCTCTCCCGCAAATTCCAGGCTGCTGATTTCCGGCGGCACATCCTTTTCCCGCAGCCGGTTCTGCAAAGTCACAAGGTCGACCGGGCTGTTCTCCGTGTACAGCTCCACCATCGCTTCAAACAGAATTCCATACTGTTTCTGGTAAAAATCCTCCGTCGTCAGGATCTCTGACGCGATCGTGATCGCATCGCGGTCCATCAGCATCGCACCAATGACAGACTGCTCCGCCTCAGCGCTGTGCGGCATGACCCGTTTCAGCAAGGTCTCATCCACGGCATTTTCCTCCCTGCACTTCCGCTTACGCCTCTACTACATGAACACGCATTTTAGCTGTTACTTTGGTATGAAGCTTAATGCCGATCTCTGTGTATCCAAGTGCCTTCACCGGTGCATCCAGCAGAATCTTTTTCTTGTCGATCTCATAGCCGAGCTGCTTTTTGATCTCCTCTGCGATCTCTTTTGTGGAAACGGAACCGAACACTCTTCCGCCCTCGCCTGCCTTTACGCTGACCTTTACTTCCTTGTTTTTCATTTCCTCTGCAAGCGCCCGTGCTGCGTCAAGATTCTCCTGCGCTACCTTCTCGGCATTTGCCTTCTGAAGCTTGAGGTCGTTCATGTTCTGACCGTTCGCCTCTTTGCCAAGCCCTTTTTTCAAAAGCATATTCCGTGCATAGCCATCGCTTACATTTACCACATCACCTTTTTTGCCAAGTGCTTTTACATCCTGTAATAAAATAACCTTCATAATTAAATCGCTCCTTCTTTCGTCATCTGTGTCAGTACTTCTTTTAATTTCTGCCGTGCGCCGTCCAGATCCGTACCGGTCAGCTGCGCTCCGGCGATATTCATATGCCCGCCTCCGCCAAGCCGTTCCATAATGATCTGTACATTGACTTCATCAATCGACCGCGCACTGATAAAGATCTTTCCATTGTAATCCGTGAGTACAAACGATGCTTTTACGCCGATGATATTGAGCAGCTCGTTCGCTGCCTGCGCACCTACCACGTTCGGGCTCTCAAGTCCTTCGCTCGGGCAGACGCTGATCGCATAACAGCCCATAAATGCTTCTGCGTGGCGAACTGCCTCCGCGCGCGCCTTGTACGTCTCCATATCGTTCCGAAATGCCTTTCGCACCCGCGTTACATCCGCACCATAGCGGCGCAGGAATGCTGCCGCTTCAAACGTACGCATGCCGGTCTTCGCCACAAAATTATTCGTATCGATGATGATTCCTGCATAAATCGTATCTGCTTCATATGGCTTTAACTTAATGCCAGCATCGTAATACTGCAGGATCTCCGAGATCATCTCACACGCAGAAGAAGCCGACGGCTCGATGTACGACAGCGATGCATTTTCAATCTTCTCTGTCGTCTGTCTGTGATGATCAAGCACAACGATCGTCCGCGTCAGATACAGGATCTCTTCGCACTCTGTAATACTCGGCCGGTTCGTATCCACGACAACCACCACCGTATTCTGATTCGTCATCTCGATTGCCTGCTCATGTGTGATAAAGACCTTCGCGTAGGATTCGTCCTTTTCTTTAAGCATGCTCACCCAGGCGCGGATGCTGCTGTTCAGTTCGCCCAGCACAATGTACGCCGGTTTGTCCGCCTGCATCGCAGCCCGGCACACGCCAACGCAGGCTCCAAGGGAATCGATGTCGGTATTTTTGTGCCCCATCACGATCACCTGTTCACGGGCCGCAATCATTTCCCGAAGTGCCTGTGCCTTTACGCGGGCACGCACACGCGTATTTTTCTCGGAATGCTGCGTTTTCCCTCCGAAAAACGCCATCTTGTCTTTGTCTTTTACAACAGCCTGATCGCCTCCACGCGCCAGCGCCATCTCCATCGCCACGCGGGCCGCCTCAAAATTCTGTGCATATCCACCGTTATTCAGTCCGATGCCGATGCTGACGGTTGCTGCGATCGAGTTGCCGATGTTGACTGTTTTAACATCCTCAAGCACGGTAAAACGGTCATCCTCAAGCTGATCCAACCCCTTGCGGTTCATGACAAGGAGATATTTATCCTTTTCCAGCTTTTTGATCAGACCATCCGCCGAGCAGATGTACTTCGTAATCCGCCGATCCACCAGTGCCTCCAGCATCGAACGGCGTACATCTTCCACACTCTCCATGACCTCGTCATAGTTGTCCACATAAAGAAGCCCTACAACTGCAGTCTGCTCATAATTTTCCTGCATATACCAGGAAAGCTCTGTCGTATCAAGAAAACTCATCGCGACCGCACAGCATTCCCCGTTCAGAAGTTCTACTGCATCGCTTCCCTGTACAACCTCTTCCAGCGAGATCCGCCGCATTGTCACGCGGTATTTTTTTCCGTCATAATCAATATCTACGATCCGTTCTTCCTGATCCAGAGGAAAATGTGCCGAATTAATCTGCGGAAAGATCGACGTGATATTCTTGTGATAATCCTTTTTCTTTCCGGTCAGTTCCGCAAGCCGGTCATTCATCCGCAGGATCCTTCCATCTGTCTGTACCAGACCGTACGGAATCGACATGTCCTTTAGAAGCATGCGCTCCACGCCACTGTACTGCGCTGCAAAATCCAGCAGTTCACTCAAAACACGCGGTCGGTAATACAGATAAATCCCTGTGATCGTCACATACAAAAGGAGCGTAAATCCGCCAACAATCACTCCAGCCAGTGTATTGACATACAGTACCACTGCAGTCAAAACGAGCAGCAGCAGTACAACGACCACGCACCAGTACCAGTGGCGCATCAACTTGCCGCTGTACTTGAGCTGCATTTTATTTTTTATCTTGTCATTTTCCATCGCTTCTGCCTTCCTGCCGGTAAATGATGTGCTTATCTCACCGTATTTTCCCGGCCTTTTCAACTGCCCTTTCTTCTGAAGTGTAACGAACTTTATTTTGTGCCTTTCTTTCTCATAACCTGTTTCTTTGCTGCCGTCCATTTTACCATATCCGGATGAAGATGGGAAGTATTTTTCTGAGCGCTTTCATCCGAACCACTGTCAAATCAATCTTCTCCAGCGCAGCCGCAGCTGTCAGATCCGGATTCACTGCTTTTCCAAAGTGTGTCTGAAAATGCTCTAAGCTTCAATCATATTACGGATTTTCTGCATTTCCTCATCGATTGCAGTGATCGAATCTGCGCAGATGCGAAGTTTTTCCATGATCTCTTCCTCGTTTGTCACATTTTTCTTGTAGCGCAGCTTATGATCGACACTTGCCCAGAAATCCATCGCAATCGTCCGAAACTGCACTTCTACCTTCACAAACGTTTTCCCTTCCTTCAAAAATACCGGGATCTCCAGAATCTGATGCAAACTGCGGTAGCCGTTCGGTTTCGGATTTTTGATATAATCCTTCGTGCGCAGCAGCTGAATGTCGTCCTGGTGCACCAGAAGATCGGAAAGTGCGTAAATATCCTCCTGAAATGCACAGATAACCCGGAGTCCGGCCACATCAAACAGATTCTCTTCAATCTGCTGTTCCAGCACCTCTTCATTAATCGGCAATCCCTTTCGCCGCAGCTTTTCCATGATACTCACCGGACTTTTCAGTCTGCTCTTGATCGACTCAAACGGATTGCGGTCGTACTGAAGCGAAAATTCTGTGTTGAGCACTTTGAGCTTCGTCTCCACCTCCATGATCGCACACCGATATTTATTCATCATTTCCATATATCGCTTTCCGGTCTCCAGCATATTGATATACATGCCGTATTCGTCCAGATTTTTTGTCTCGTTTTCCACTTTTTCCTCCGTTCCGGGAATCCCTGGGATACGGTACTTTCCTGGTTTTCGTATTCTTTTTTCGTCTTTCTTCCATTTTTCTCCCATATCCCTTTTATTTGTAACTGTTCAGAGCCAGGCAAAATTTCATAAAACAGGCGGAAAATGCTTGCATTTTTAAGCCTGTTTTTGAAATTTTATTTGGCGGATACGCCACACCGACGAAATGCGTAGCATTTTGGAGGTTGGCTCTGAACAATTACTTTTATTTTACCATAAACTCGATCTGTTTTCCTCTGATTTTTTCATTCTATTTGTGAAATTCTTCTAAACTTCTTATTATTTCACACAGTTCAAAACGAATAAATGAAAAGCGCAGGCTCCGTTCTGGAACACCTGCGCTTTTCCCTGTTTCAATTTTCTTTCTTATTTTTCTGCCGGCTTTCGACTCTGTTTATTCTGCTCCGTCGATTGCTGCCCACTGTTCTTCGATTGCTGCGCAGGTTGCGTCTTTATCTGCGCTTCCAGTGATATAGGACTGGATCAGCTCACCAAATACCTGATGCCAGCTGTCAGTCGAGTAGCAGATACCAAGTGCGGCACTACCTTCCGATGCTTCCAGCTCGCTGCCCTGCTTGATGATTTCGAAGCTGCTCTCTCCCTCAGTCTGTACCGGCGGAACTACGCCAGCTACATCTGTAAACCAGTTGATGCCGTAATCAGAAGTATACCACCAGTTCACGAAATCAAGCGTTGCCTGAAGTGCTTCTGACTCATTGTATACATGGAGTGCCTGGTCAGAACCGGAAATGATCTTGCACTGATCCGCCTTGTCACTTACCGGATAGCCATTGAAACCAATCTGAAGATTCGGATCGATCGCAAGGGAATCTGCCTCGATCCATGCGCCCTGTCCAAGTACCATTGCTGCCTCTCCGCTTCCGAATGCTGCCAGCTCATTCTCAAGTGCGGTCTCAAGCGGCTTGTCATCGCCGTACTGAACTGCAAGATCAATAAAGTCAAAGAAATTATTGTAAAGTGCCGGATAATCCGCAACCTTTGCCTCACCCTTTTCAAAAGATGCTACGAGATCGGATACCTCAACACCTGCATCACCAGCAGCTGCTGCCAGGAAATGCTGCCATACATGTTTGAATACCCACCACTCACTGAATCCTGTTGTAAACGGCTTGTAGCCTGCCTCAGAAATCTTCTCGCATGCTGCTTTCAGCTCTTCTGTCGTCTTTGGGAACTCTGTGATGCCGCACTCTTCAAAGATTGCCTTATTGTATACGATTCCAAAATAGTTGCCCTTGATTGCAAGGCCGTAAACACCACTGCCGTCTTCCGGAGATTTCATTGCGGCTGCAACGGACGGAAGCATCGTCTCGGTCAGAGGCTGTCCGGTCAGATCATACGACCACTCTTTGTATACATCGATCTCTTTTCCTGATGTCGATGAGAAAATATCCGGAACCTCGCCTGAATTGAGCTTTGCTTTCAGCAGCGTCGGATAATCGTTCTGCGTCGTCTCGTAGTTGATCGTAACGTCCGGAGCTACCTCTTTGTATGCCTCGATCAGTTCATTGATCGCATCCGCATACTCCGGCTGGCTGATAAACATATAGATCTCGTTCTCGTCTGCCAGTGCTGCCGTTCCCATCGTTCCGAATGCGCTTGCTGCCACTGCTGCTCCAAGTACCAGGCTCAGTAATCTTCTTTTCATGTTTTTTCCTCCTTTTAATTACATGATATAAGTTTTCGCTTTATTTCAGCAGTATGGATACTGCCTTAGTTCCTTTTCTCCTGTAGCGTTTTCCTGATAATTCAGTTTTCTGCTCCAGTTCATTTTTGTTTCGAACCTTATTCAGCCGCTGTTCACTGAGCAAGTCCCTCCCCACTGCTTATTGCGCTTATTACTTCTCGCAATTGAAGCAGGGGACTTGCCTGACTCGGTTAAATCATCATCCCTTCACCGCTCCTGCCACAACACCCTCCACAATGTATTTCTGCAGCAGGACGAAAATGATGATGGACGGCGTAACTGCCAGCACCATAGCGGTCATCGCGTAATGCCATTTCGTATTCATCTGCCCGATAAAAGTATACGCCGCAAGCACGAGCGTCTTTGTCTTATTGCTGCTGTTAACCATCAGAAGCGGAAGCAGGAAGTCGTTCCAGATCCACATGACATCAAGCACGATGACTGTCACCGTCACGGACTTGAGCAGAGGGAAAATGACCGATATGAACGTGCGTGTCGTGGATGCCCCGTCAATCTTTGCGCTCTCATCCAGCTCTCGCGGGATCGTCTTCATGAAGTTGTAAAAAATGAAGGTCGCCATCGGGATCCCGAACCCCCAGTACTGAACGCCGAGTCCCAGTCTGCTGCCGGAAAGATGAATCACATTCATTGCCTTAAGCAGCGTGATCATGATCGTCTGAAACGGAATCAGCATCGGTGTGATGATGAGAAAATGTGCCAGCTTCGTGTACTTCGATCTTCTGCGGTCGAGCATGTAGGCCGCCGCCGAGCTGAACACCACGATGCCAGCGATACCGGTCACGGTAATCAGCACGTTGTTCCCGAACAGACGGAAATAATCGATCTTATTGATTACATACGTATAATTTTCCAGCTCCGCGTGGGACGGAAGCGCGATCGCATCCTTTACAATCTCTCCAAATGGTTTAAAGGAATTCATATACATCAGGTAGACCGGATAAATATAAACCAGCGCCACCAGCAAAAGTACGATCAGAAAAATGATGTGTTTTATCCGCTTTTTGGTTTTATTTCCCGTCATAACTCTACCTCCCTGCTGCTGAACAGCTTCAGCACGAACTGTGTCACGACAAGCACTACCAGGAAGTAAATGATCGATTCTGCAGAACCGAGTCCGTAATGGTTATTCTGGAATGCTTCCTTATAAATCTGAAGCGTCACACTGTAAGTCGATGCTCCCGGCCCGCCTTTTGTCAGCGCAAGAATGATATCAAATACCTTCAGTCCGTTGGTCAGCGACATAAACACGCAGGTCGTGATCGATGGTCCAAGCAGCGGAAGTGTCACCTTAAAGAATCGCTGACGGTTCGATGCGCCATCTACGACTGCCGCCTCCAGCACATCCGTCGGAAGTGCCTGCAGGCCTGCGATATACAAAACAATGTAAAATCCCAGTGACTGCCAGATGCCGACCATGACAACGGAAAAAAATGCAATCTTCGGATCGCCGAGCCAGCTTAAATTCCATACGCCCCAGCCCGTGATATCGTACAGCTTCGCAAATCCCTGTGTAAAAATGAATTTCCAGATAAAGCCGACGATCGTCATGCTCATGATATACGGGATAAAAAATACGCCGCGGAGCACATTTGCAATCTTCAGCTTTTTCGTCAGACATACCGCGAGCGCCAGCGCAAATACATTGGAAAATACCATAAACAATACAGTGTATTTTCCGGTAAAAAGCAATGCATCCTTAAACTCGCTGCTCTCCAGAAAAATCGTCCTGAAGTTTTCCAGTCCGATGAATTCTGCGTCCTTTGCGATACCGTTCCATTTTGTCAGGGAATAATAACCGCTCATGACAAACGGAATGTACATCATTATCGTGACCAGAACGATTGCCGGAAGTGTATAGATCACGGTTTCCAGCGCTTCTTTCCTCTTTCGCTTTGATTTCACACTGCCCTCTCCCTTCTGTTCCCTGCCCGTCTTCTGTACATGCGTGTCTGTGCAGAGCGTCGCATCAGATCTGCTGCCTGCAGTTCTTCCGGATGATTCAAAACAGATTATTTTCTGTCTATTTCGCATTTATTTTTGTATGTTTTCATTATATCTTCCGTCTCTTTTTATTAGAATGGAATTTTGTGAACGGAAAACAGGAAAATAATGAACAAAACTTTTATTTTATATATCTTTCTTTCCGTCATTTCTTCTGTGTGTTATAATAAATTGCGAAATATTTCTATATTAATTGATCTCCGATAGCAAAGCGAAGATTCGCAACTTATCAACAGTTGCTTATACAGGCCGGTCCCTACCCACTATCGGTCATCCCTCACGATGGAAGCAGGGCAGACTTGCCAGAATCAGAAAAGGACACTTTGAATATGAAAAAAACAAGCTCCGATATAAGTCACAACTTTTCCCGCATCCGCAGCCGGATGCCGCTCTGGGCACAGCTTGTCGTCATGCTCACCTTCGTGACCACTGTACTGCTCTCTTTTATTCTGGTACGCGACTACCAGAACAACCGGCGCAGCATCATTGAACGGCAAATTTCCACCTCCGGGCGGCTGCTCGACCTGGAACTGCAGAACCTTGATCAGTATGTAAAAGAGCTCACTTCCTTCTGTCTGCAGCCGCTCTATGACAGCGACTTTTCCCGCATTTTATCCGAAAAAGATCCCATCACTGCTTCGGATGAAACCTACATCTTAAATCAGATGCGCATCTACTTTTTCTCGCGCAGCGATTTAAACGGCTACCAGATCTGCCTTCTCGCGGATGGGAGTATTTACGGGCGCAGCGGACAGGTGCAGCATTTCCGAAAACTGTCTGACACCACTGCGTTTCCGCAGGAAGCGATCATCACCAGCTCCAAGGGAAAATATTTTCATGCAATTCTTCCCTCCGAACAGAAAAACGGCTTTTTCGACTATTACCAGTCGATCATCCGCATCAAAAACAAGCAGCCCGCTGCTGTCATCCGTCTGGAGATTGACCGCTCCTTTGCCGCCTCTCTCAATCAGAGCCATGCGGCAAACGGGGAGTTTCTCTGCATTCTGAATCAAAACGGGCAGCTGCTTTTCTCCGGTTCTGAATTATTGGATGAGATCGATTCGGACACTTTAAAAAAAATAAGCGGAATCGCCTCCTCCCAGTCCGCCTCTCTTGAAATCGGCGGGAAAAAGTGGCTGTGTATCTCCTGCCTGGATGACCGGTTCGGCATGCAGCTTGTCTCTTTCTGCCCGATGCAGCAAATCGATACGCAGATCTCCTTTATTCTGAAAAGCAGCCTGCTGCTCGGCATGGTCACCTGGCTGCTCGCTGCGCTTGCGACCTTCCTGATCGTGCGCCTGACGACCGCCCCGCTGACCGCTTTCAGCCGTCGCATGAAAGAGGTCGGAAGCGGAAACTTTTCCCCGATCAAAGAAAATGGAGGAAGCCGCGAGCTGCTCGCACTCTCCCGCAGTTTCAACGAGATGGTCAGCCACATCGATGAGCTGATCAATCAGAATTATGTCTCTGAAATCAACGAAAAGACCGCCCGCCTCGCTGCGCTTGAAGCCCAGCTCAACCCGCACTTTCTTTACAATACGCTCCAGGCGATCGGCACCGAGGCACTTTTGAACGATCAGCCACAGATCAACCGCATGCTCGCCTCCCTTGCCGCAAACCTGCGCTACTCAATCAAGAGCGGCGATCCAGTGCGTTTAAAAGATGAAATTGTCTATGTGAACAATTACATTATGCTGCAGAAAATGCGTTTTGAGGAACGGCTGCACGTCCAGATCGAAATCTCCGACGAGTACGACAATTTCCTGATTCCAAAGATCAGCATTCAGACCCTCGTCGAAAACTCGATCCTGCACGGCTTTGGCGACACGACAGAGTCGATCTCCATCCGCATCCATGCGTCACGCAAAAACGAGCTTCTGCAGATTCAGGTCACAGACGACGGCTGCGGCATCGATGAAGCGCACCTGCAGGAGCTGAAATCGGAATTTCAAAATTACCTCACACCCGGCCACATCGGAAAGATCGGTCTCGCCAACCTCTACAGCCGCCTGCAAATCCTATATCAGGGAAAGGCTTCGCTTGAGATCGAAAGCTCACCTCATCAGGGAACTGCCGTGACGCTGCTTCTTCCTGCCACGACGATGCTGACGGAGCTGCCGCACTGAAGCGCTACTGCTTAACAAACAATTTTATCCACCAGAATTTCTCTCAGTATTTGTTATTCCGCCGAAACCAGACTTATCATTTTACTCTGCACAGCTTTGCAGAGCTTACCTGTAGAATTCCCAGGAGATTTTCCGAGAGCGGATCCTTTCTTATGAAATTCTGCAAGCAGCTCTGGCTTTATGAGATTTCATAACCATAATTGTCCAAAAAGGAGGAATTTTTATATGTACCGCGCAATCATTATCGATGACGAAAAACCGGTCCGCATCGCCGTCAGCAAACTCGGCCACTGGGCCGCCTTTCAGATCGAGGAGCCTCCCGTCATGGCCGCCAATGGGAAAGAGGCGATCCGCACGATGCGCGAGCTGCATCCGCACCTCGCCTTTGTCGACATGAATATGCCGGTCATGAACGGCTCCCAGTTTCTGCAGCAGGCCGCTGCAGAATTCCCGGACACCCGCTTTATCGTAATCAGCGGCTACGATGAATTTTCCTATGCACAGCAGGCAATCCGCTGCGGCGCCGTCGATTACCTCTTAAAACCGATCATCGAGGAGGACTTAAATCAGGCAATCTTGCATGCCATGCAGTCCATCGATCCGTCCTTTGCTCCGCTGCCGCAGGACCGCTGCAGCGCGCCTCCGGATTCCGATGCCGTGATCGATATCATTCACGATTACATCGACAAAAATTATACGGAAAACATCAAAATCTCGATGTTCGCCGACCGCTACTTTTTCTCCCGCGAATATCTCTCGAAGCAGTTCAAATCCCGCTACGGCTGCGGTATCTACGAATACGTCCTGCAGGTCCGCATGGAGCGTGCCAAAGAGCTCCTCCTCGACCCCGACATCAAGGTCCAGGATATCGCCCAGCGCATCGGCTACACCGACAACAACTACTTCAGCAAGGCCTTCCGCAACTACTATGGGATCTCACCAAGCGTGTTCCGGCAGAGGACGTGAAACGGCAGGTGAACGCGAAACAGCCGTAAATCACATAACCGCCAGTAACATTGGTTTCAGTTTTTTCACTTTTCAAAAGAAAAAGCCCTTAAATACCGGAAATTCCAGTATTTAAAGGCTTTTCGTACATTTACTTTTTTGTCAGGATAATTAGTCCTGTACGTACGGCATAAGAGCTACGTGACGTGCTCTCTTGATTGCTACGGTAAGCGCTCTCTGATGCTTTGCACAGTTGCCTGTGATTCTTCTCGGAAGGATTTTTCCTCTCTCAGATACGTATCTCTTGAGCTTGTTTACGTCCTTGTAATCGATCTCGTTGTTCTCTTTGCCACAGAATACGCAGACTTTCTTTCTTCTGCGGATCGTGCCCCTTCTCTTCATCGGAGCATCGCCTCTATCTTTATTGAATGCCATTGCATGACCCTCCTTCTTTTACGCATTATACTGTAACAGTAATTAAATTTAAATCTAATTGAACGGAAGCTCTTCGTCGATTCCGTCCGGGATGTTCATGAATCCATCTCCTGACGATGCACTCGCCGGTGACGGCATCGGAGCTGCATGACTCGGTGACGGCGCCTGACGCATCATACTGCCGCCTTCTGAGGATGCTGATTTGCTCTCTGCGAACTCCTGATCTTCCACTACTACATCCGTTGTATAGACTTTCTGGCCATCCCGGTTCGTATAACTGCCTGTCTGGATACGGCCGGTAATTACGATCTTCGTACCCTGACGAAGATATTTTTCTGCAAATTCTGCACTTCTGCCGAATGCCACGCAGCCGATAAAATCTGCACTGGAACCCGAATCGCCGTCACGGCGGAATCTGCGGTCAACAGCCAGTGTATATCTTGCAATTGCCATGGAGTTATCCCCTGCGGAATAACGAACTTCAGGGTCTCTGGTTAAACGTCCCATTAAGATGACTTTATTCATTTGATCTCCTCTTTTCTATTTATGCATCCTGTCTAACGCATAAATATCTGATGACATTTTCCATGATACGGATCCGTCTTTCAACTTCTGCCGGACATGTTGCATCAGCTTCGAAGCGAACAAAGTAGTAAAATCCTTCATGCATTTTCTGGATTTCATAAGCGAGCTTCTTCTTGCCCCACTCTTCTACCTCTGTTACAGTACCGCCAAAACGGGTAATGTACTCTTTTACTTTCTCGATTGTAGCGGCTCTGTCTTCGTCTTCAATCTTTGCGCTGACAACCACTGCTAACTCATACTTGTTCATGCTTTCGCACCTCCTTGTGGTCTCTGGCCCCTTTTCGTGAAAGGAGCAAGGAATTAAAAATCATATCACGAGGAGTTATTATACCATAAAAAAAGTGGAAAGACAAGCCTTTTTTTCCTGTTTTCCACTCTTTTTATTCTGTTCAGAACCAGGCAACATTTCATAAAACAGCTGTAAAATGCCTGCATAATAACTCAGTTCTTCTTCTCTCCCGCTGCGTTTTTCAGCTCTCTCGTACTTTTTTCCACCTGGCGGCGCGGCATCATGACCTGATGGCCGCAGCCCATGCATTTCAGGCGGAAGTCTGCACCCACGCGGAGGATTTCCCACTCCTGGCTTCCGCACGGGTGCTGTTTTTTCAGTTTGACGATGTCTCCTACTTCATATTCCATTGGCATCGTGCCCCTTTCTGTTACATTCTGCTTCATTGGACAAATATTTCATGGTCGTCTCCATGTCTGTCAAAAACTTTCCATACTTACATGTCAGATATTTTTATTCTTCACAGACAACACCTGTATCTGCCTGACTCACTTTTTTCTTTTAGCGTCAAATATCATCTGTTTTATTCCTCTACTGCCTTGATTTCCAGCGCCCCAAGTACCTTCCCGATGCTCTCCGCGATCAGCAGGTCTGCCTGCTCGTCACGCGGTGTCGGCGATTTGTTGATCACGACAAGGTATTTGCCGCGGAAATAATCGATCAGTCCGGCAGCAGGATACACAGAAAGGGAGGTGCCGCCGATGATCAGCGCATCTGCATTTGAGATATGATAGATGGAATCCTGGATCGTTTTCTGATCCAGTCCCTCCTCATACAGCACAACATCCGGCTTGATGATGCCGCCGCAGGTGCAGTGCGGGATGTCCTCCGTATTCGCCAGAAGGTACTCTGCATCATAAAATTTTGCACAGCGCTGACAGTAGTTGCGATGGATGCTTCCATGCAGCTCCAGCACCGTTTTACTTCCCGCCTTCTGATGCAGTCCATCAATATTCTGCGTCACGATTGCCCGCAGTCTTCCTTTTTGCTCCATCTCCGCCAGCTTTTTGTGCGCTGCATTCGGCTCCACATCCAAAATCAGCATTTTGTCCCGGTAAAACCGGTAAAATTCCTTTGGATTTCGTTTAAAAAAGGTATGGCTTAAAATCGTCTCAGGCGGATAATCATATTTCATATGATAAAGTCCGTCGACGCTGCGGAAATCCGGTATCCCGCTCTCGGTTGATACGCCCGCACCGCCAAAAAATACGATGTTGCTGCAGGTATCCACGATTTCCTGCAGCTTTGCAAGTTTGTCTTCCATACCAGTCGCTTCCTTTCTGTTTCTTTTCTGCTGCCAGTTATCCCACTATCTTTGTCCTATATTTATTGCCATCCGTTTTGCCCATTTCATAAGCTATTCTTTCTTTTGCAGCACCACTTCTGCTTTGATCTGAATTTTCGTTACACCTATTGGACAGTTCCCGTTTCCGTCCGTGTTTTCGTCTCATCCGTCTTCGACGCATACACCTGTGCCAGCCTGCCCATTACCACAAACCGGGTGGAATCATCGCCGGTACACGTAGAAAGTGTCACCACGCGGTCCTCCCGTGTGACTTCTACGTCCGTATTATCCACAACAGAGTTTGCAAATGCCTGATTTACAAACTGATTAAATTCATCCTCTGTAAAAGTAACCTGATAGGTCAGTCCCACCTTGTTGACCACAGCTGCGGAAAAGATACGGTACTGATAAATCAGATCCGGCGTGTAGATCCAGAAATATTTGCTCTTTTTGAAGACCTCCGGATCATTGTAGTTTTTCAGTTTCCCAAACATAGAACCATTTTTCATATTATGTCCATAAATGATGGTATTCTGGTCTGTGAAATCTGCTTCGTTATCACAATTCATGAAAAGACAGCCTGCAAAATTATCGGTTCGCTCAAATGTCCGGTGCAGATAGTAGTCGTTATCCTCGCCCTGCACAAGCGGATAGGAAATATCCAGTGCCCGGATGCGCAGCCAGCCGACGATATCTTCATTTACCGCCTTCAGCTGATCAAAATCAATCGGATTGCGCATGACCGGAACCGTAATCTCTTTTCCGTTTTCTTCGATGGTTTTCATCGTTTTTCCGGTAATCGACTGTACCGCCGATTCATCCTTCAGCGTATCGTCATCATCGAGTGCATCGTAATCTCCGGTACCCTGCCCGTCCGCTGCATAACTGCTCTCCAGATTATCGTACTCATCGGAGCCTTTTTTGTAATCCTGATAAAATCCATACAGTGTCCATCCAGAATACAGGAAAACACCAAGTGCAATAATCATCAGAAGAAAACGCAGAACATCACCGAATGTCCGTTTTCGCTTTTTCTTTCTGTTTGTGTGCACTTCCCGGTATGGGATTTCGCCGTTCCCGTAAGGAGCGTCATTTTTCCCATAGCCGCGCGGATCCTGTCCGCCGCCGTGCACACCGCCGCTGTTTCGTCTGCCTCTGTCATTCACTTTTTCATCACCCCTGTCAGATTCTGATATATGGTAACTGTTACCGCCCTGCCGTAAGATTCTTATTTTCCTGACCGACCGCCGGAAACGTCACAATAAACCGCGTATTTTTCCGGTCGCTTGCCGCTGTGATCGTGCCTCCGTGCAGCTCCACAACCTGTTTTGCGATCGCAAGACCCAGTCCGGAACCGCCTGTTTTGCTGGAACGCGAATCATCTGCACGATAAAAACGTTCAAAAATCATCTCCAGCTTTTTCTGCGGGATCTGAGGTCCCTCATTCGTAAAGACGATCGTCGTCCTTCCGTGGCCGCCGCGCGCCTGGATCAGGATCTGGGTGTTTTCACTTCCATACGCGACCGCATTGCGCAGCAGGTTTTCAAACACACGTGCCAGCTTATCCGGATCGCCCTCGATCATCAGGCCTTCCTGCGCGTCAACTGCACATGTCATTCCTTTTTTCTGCAGCATTGCGTAGTTCTCATCTGCGATCTGCTCCAGAAAAATGGAAAGATCCATCTCCTGCTTTTCCAGCACAAAATCCTGAAGGTTAAATTTTGTGATATCAAAAAACTCATTGATCAGTTCTTCGAGGCGAAGCGCTTTTTCCAGTGCGATATGCGTATATTTTGCCCGCTCAGATGTCTCCATATCCGGCTGATTTTCCAGCATCGTCAGATACGCGACCACCGATGTCAGCGGAGTGCGGAGATCGTGTGCAAGATATGCAACCAGCTCATTCTTTTTCTGTTCGCTGACTGCCGCTTCCTTTTCCCTGCGCAAAAGCTCGCCTTTTAATTCTTCAAGCTGTCCGGTAAGAGGCAACAGCTCTTCCGGCAGCACCACCGGTTCTTCCGGCTCATGCTCCACCTGATCCAACGCACTGCTGATATTGCTTAAATAAGCCGCCATACGGTTTGCGGTGATCACAAAGAGTGCAGCGGCAGATACGACGCAGCCAAGCAGCCCCAGACAGAGCTTATTGTCTGCGACCATACTTTTAAACAGCTCCTCCGCATCTTTATACGTCATTCCCTTCACACAGACCAGCATCTGTACCGCCGCTTCTGCGATCATCGTGCCGGGCACACTCTGTGCTGCCAGGGAAAACACGCCATACCATACCGCAGATGCCAGCACAAACACAGAAAACGCACGAAGCAAAATTTTTTTTCGGAATCTGCGATACTCATTTTTCAATTTTATATCCTACTCCCCAGACAGTCTTGATGAAATCACTCTTGCGTGTTCCATCTCCCATCTTTTCGCGCAGATGCCGGATGTGTACCATCACCGTATTATTGCTGTTCTTGAAGTACTTTTCCTTCCAGATCTGCTCAAAAAGCTGCTCAGAGCTGATCACCCTGCCCCTGTTTGAACAAAGCAGCCAGAGAATATCAAATTCGATCGGTGTCAGGACCAGTTCCTTTTCGTTGTACGTACACTCATGCGTGTCACGGTTCATCACAAGTCCGGCAAAATCGATTATATTTTCCTGCTGCTTTACGTTGTCGTTGTATTTTGTATAGCGGCGCAGCTGTGCCTTGACGCGCGCCACAAGTTCGAGCGGATTGAATGGTTTCGGTATGTAATCATCTGCACCCAGGGTCAGGCCCGTGATCTTGTCGGTGTCCTCTGTTTTTGCAGTCAGCATGATTACCGGAAAACGATAACTTTCACGGATCTTCTGCAGGACGGCAAAACCGTCCATATCAGGAAGCATCACATCCAGAAGTGCCAGCACCGGTGACTCTGCCTCAACCTTTCGCAGTGCTTCACGGCCGGTAAATGCAAGTTCCACCTCATAGCCTTCATTTCTCAGATACAGTGCGATCACCTCGGCGATTTCCCGCTCATCGTCTAGTACCAGTATTTTATTGTTCATAAAAAATCCTTATCTGCAGGCACGATTTCCGTGCCTGCTTTTGCTGATCCTTACTCGCAGTTGCCAACGGTACGCGGATACGGAAGTACGTCGCGGATGTTTGCCATGCCGGTCAGATACATCACGCAGCGCTCAAATCCAAGCCCAAAACCTGCATGTCTCGTGGAACCGTATTTTCTGAGATCCATATAATAGCGGTAATCCTCCTCGCGCATGCCCAGCTCACGGATCCTTGCCGCCAGCTTGTCAAAATCATCCTCTCTCTGACTTCCGCCGATGATCTCACCGATGCCCGGTACGAGGCAGTCCATTGCCGCTACGGTCTTTCCATCCTCATTCATCTTCATATAGAAAGCCTTGATCTCCTTCGGATAGTCCGTCACGAACAGCGGGCGTTTGTAAATCTGCTCCGTCAGATAACGCTCATGCTCGGTCTGCAGGTCACAGCCCCAGGATACCTTATATTCAAACTTATCGTTGTGCTTCTCCAGAATCTCAATCGCCTCTGTGTAGGTCACATGTCCGAACTCAGAGTTCAGCACGTGGTTCAGACGGTCAATCAGTCCTTTATCCACAAAGGAATTGAAGAAGTTCATCTCTTCCGGCGCATGCTCCAGCACGTAGCGGATAAGGTACTTGATCATGTCCTCTGCCAAGCGCATGTCATCATCCAGATCCGCAAATGAGATTTCCGGCTCGATCATCCAGAACTCAGCCGCATGACGCGCCGTGTTGGAATTTTCTGCACGGAACGTCGGACCGAACGTATAAACGTTGCGGAACGCCTGTGCAAAGGTCTCAACATCCAGCTGGCCGCTTACGGTCAGGTTTGTCATTTTTCCAAAGAAATCCTGAGAAAAATCTACCTTGCCTTCTTTATCCTTCGGGATATTGTTCAGATCCATCGTCGTAACCTGGAACATCTCACCGGCGCCCTCACAGTCACTTCCGGTGATGATCGGCGTATGCACGTATACAAATCCTCTCTCCTGGAAAAACTGATGAATCGCATAAGCGATCAGGGAGCGTACACGGAACACTGCCTGAAACGTATTTGTACGCGGACGCAGATGCGGAACGGTACGAAGATATTCAAGAGAATGACGCTTTTTCTGCATCGGATAATCCGGCGTCGAAGCACCCTCAAGCTCTACTTTCGATGCCTGGATCTCAAACGGCTGTTTTGCATTCGGTGTCTCCACCAGCATACCGGTGACGATCACTGCTGCTCCGACATTCATTTTGCAGATGTCCGCAAAATTTTCAAGCTGATCAGAATATACGATCTGAAGTGTCTCAAAAAAAGTACCGTCATGCAATACGATAAATCCAAAGGTCTTTGAATCACGGTTGCTGCGCACCCAACCTCCTACTGTGATCTCTTTTCCCATGTAGGACGCGCGATCATGATACAATTCTCTTACCGTAGTAAATTCCATTTCTTTGTTCTCCTATCTTTTTCTTTCCGAAGACTGCTGACATCTGGAAGAAAAACGGCCTGCACCATTTTCACACACAATGCCCCCGTATCGCCATGCAGTCTGTTTGACCTATTATAGCCTCTTTTGCAGGGGACTGCAAGTTGAATCGGTTTGTTCTTTAAAATATGCCGTCCAAAAGTCTGGCCGCCCCGGCAGCTGCATGGTGCGGCCGGGGTGGAAATGCCACGCTGCTTCTTGACAGAGTATTCCCCTCTTCTTTACAATTCTTCTATCCGGTCTGCTGCCACAGCGATAATTTGTAACTGTTCAGAGCCAGGCAGATTTTCATGCAAAAGTGTGAATCATGCTTGCATGAATGAACACTTTTACATGGAAATCTATTTGGCGGATACGCCACACCGACGAAATGCGCAGCATTTTGGAGGTGGTTCTGAACAGTTACGATAATTTTTTATTTTCCATGCAACAATCCTTTCTTTTTTACACACTTATAAGTAGAACGGTAAATTTCAGGCGGACATTTCAATCCGCTCTCGTAACCCGCAAGATCATAAGAAATCCGCCTGCAGGCAACGCTTTTCTTACGATATTATTTAAAGGAGATTTTCAGATGAATCAGACCACAGAGCTTGTCCGCCGGGCCGCATCCGGCGATGCACATGCATTTGCCACGCTCTATTCTTTTATTTATAAAGATCTGTACCGCTTTTCTCTTTATACCCTGCAAAATCCGCAGGATGCCGAGGATGCGGTCAGCGAGGCAGTGCTTGACGCTTTTTCAGGCATTGGAGGGCTTCGCGATCCAGAGGCGTTTAAAAGCTGGATGTTCGCGATCCTGTCCGCCAAATGTAAACAGAAAATACGGCAGTATAAAAATGCTGACAGCGAGCTTTCCGAGGATCTTGCTGCAAATGACTGCAGCTTAAGTGAACAGACCGCTGTACGGCTTGCATTTCAGTCTCTTGCGCCGCAGGACCGCCTGATCCTTTCACTTCATCTCTTCGGAGGCTATACAAGCCAGGAGATCGGCGAGCAGCTTGAAATGACAGCCGGGACAGTCCGTTCCAGACAAAGCCGCGCACTGCAGAAGCTGCAGACGCTGCTTGGCTGACGGAAAACAGTAGATCATCATAACAGATAGAAAGGATGACTTATCAATATGAACGAAAAACAACTTCTGGATCGACTGAAGCGGGAAGCAGACACAGTCCCCTTGCCGGAAACACTCTCACCGGAAGCAATCGAGCGAATGCTCCTGGCCGCACAGAAAAACCAGGCTGCGCAATCCAAAAATCCAACGGAACCGGCTTCGGCACAGAGCGCAGCTTCTTCCGATACAGGTTCCCCACATACGAAAGGAGGCAGCAACATGAAAAAACACACTTCTTTTTACCGCTGCGCGATGCGCTATGGAAGTCTCGCCGCCGTTTTTGTACTCGGTGTCACCGTGCTGTGGCAGGCAAATCAGATTTCCTCGCTGAAAGAAAACCAGGCGGCGGCACCGCCAGAAAACGGAAAAGTTTCTGTATTCACGGAAACCGAAGCCAGCGAAACCGATATCCAGAATGCAGATACCAACGCTGTACGAGACACAGACAGTGAAAAAGCAACTATAATGGATACGAATCAGTCCGGGCAGAACGCCGCTGAAACATCGAACAATATCAATGTATCAAAATCTTCTGCCGCAGCATCTGCTCCGCAGGAGGATGCATTCACTTATGCCGACTCCTACGAGCAGATCTACGATACGTTAAAGGATAAGCTTGGCATTTCGCTGTACGGACGTGATTCCGCCTATGATGTTCATGCAGAGGGTACCAGTGACACCGGCGTATCGACTGCTTCTTCTGCTGACAGTGCCGCTTCCTCTGATGTACAAAACACATCTGATTTTTCAGAAACGAATCTGCAGGAAGCAGGCGTCGATGAGGGTGATATCGTAAAAACAGACGGACAGTATCTTTATATTCTGAAACAGGATCTCTCCTTCTCAATCATCCGCGCAGACGGCAGTGATCTGACGCTATGCAGTACGACACCACTCGATACGTCCGCTCTCTCCAATCCGTCAATAAAGGAACTGTACCTTGACGGCACTCAGCTTACGGTTCTTTTTCAGGGCACCCAGTCCTCTCTGGAACAGGAAGATAACATCTATTATACCTCTTCTTCGATGGCCTCGGTTTTGTGTACGTATGATGTTTCCGATCCGAACACCCCGAAGCTGACCGGAAGCCTTACTCAGGAGGGACGCTACGCTACTTCCCGAAAGGTCGGAGACTATCTGTATCTCTTTACCAGATATACGCCATCGCTCCTCGATACGTACGCTTCCAGTACCATGGCTCCGCGTGTCAACGGCACTGCCGTTCCTGCTTCCTGCTTCTATCTTCCGGATCAGCTGAGCAGTCAGCAGTATCTCGTAATCACGGCGGTCGATTTAAGCACAGCCGCAGCCGTCACCGACCAGAAGGTCCTCGTTTCCGGAGCCGATAATTTCTATGTCAGCACCGAAAACATCTATATTGCAACTGAAAACTATAATTCTGACGATATGTTCACGGAGCTTGCCAAATTCCACTATGACGGAGGACATATCACAGGCGTTGCTGCCGGTTCTGTACGCGGCTATCTGAATAATTCTTTCTCCTTAAATGAATATAACGGATATCTTCGTGTTGTATCGACATATTACGATTCGTCCACTGAGGACTGGACAGAAAAAAATCTTCTTACCATCTTTGATGAAAACCTGAAGCAGGTCAGCACGATCGACGATCTTGCTTCCGGTGAGACGATCCGCTCCGCCCGTTTTCTCGGCGACACCGGATATTTCGTAACATTCCGTCAGACAGACCCACTGTTCCGTGTTGATCTCTCCGATCCGGCATCCCCAAAGATCACCGGTGAATTAAAAATCAGCGGCTTTTCCTCCTACCTGCATTTTTACGGAGAAAATCTTCTGCTCGGCATCGGCTATGAAACGAATGAAACTACCGGTGAGACGACCGGCATCAAACTCTCGATGTTCGATCTTTCTGACCCGGATGAAATAAGAGAAGTAAACCGGATCGTGATCCCTGGCATCACCTGGGCACCGGCGATCGATGATTATAAATCGATTCTTGTCGATGCAGAAAAGAACCTGATCGGTTTCTACTGTGATGGACGTTATCTTGTTTATTCTTATGACAGTGAAAATGGGTTTGACCGGATGCTGGTCTATGACTTCTTTGAAGATGACCTGATGGACACCGCACAGTACGATACCATGCGCGGACTGTACATTGGTGATACGCTCTATCTGGCCGGAGATGGTTTCGTGGTTTCATTTGATCTTGCGGACGGATGCCGCAGGCAGGAGGTGTTCCGGTACTGAAAAATCCGCCGTTTGGGCAGCTTATCAGGAGTGGCTTGTACCACTCCTGATACAGTCAAGTCCCCACCCACTGCTTATTGCTCCGCGCAGCTTCGCAGGGGAGTTGCCTGACTCGGTTAAATCCAGGGTGCCTTTCTCTCTTCTTAACAGGATGCCCTGTGTCGCTCCGTCAGCGCATCACTGAGCTGTGCGAACTGCTCCAGCGTCAGCTGCTCGCCGCGCACGGTCTCCTTCCATCCAAGCTTTGTAAAAGTCTCCATCAATTCTTCTTTTCCAAAGGGAAGATCGGATGCATTTTTCAGTCCGTTCAAAAGTGTCTTGCGGCGCTGGTTGAAGGATGCACGGATCAGTGCAAACATCAGCTTCTCATCTTTTACAGATACCGGCGGATTCTGATAGCTTTCCAGATGGATTACTGCGCTTCCCACATTTGGACGCGGCATGAAGCAGTTCGGCGGTACATTTGCCGCGATGTACGGAGAGGCATAATACTGGACAGCCAGTGACAGCGCACCGTAATCCTTGCTGCCGGGGCCTGCCTGCATCCGCTGTGCCACTTCTTTCTGCACCATAACGGTGATGCTGCTTACCGGAACGTGACTCTCATAAAGCCCCATGATGATCGGTGTCGTAATATAATATGGAAGATTCGCTACGACCTTGATCAGACGCCCTCCATTTTTCTCCTGTGACAATGCTTCCAGATCCAGCTTCAAAATATCCTGATTGATCACGGTCACGTTGTCATACTCCGCCAGTGTCTCCTCCAGGATCGGGATCAGATTCCTGTCGATCTCCACTGCTGTCACTTCCCGTGCCGCTTCCGCCAGATACTGTGTCATCGTACCGATCCCCGGCCCGATCTCCAGCACAAAATCGTCCTTTGTGATGCCTGCCGCTGCGATGATCTTATCCAGTACATGCGGATCGATCAGGAAATTCTGGCCGAATTTTTTCTGAAAATCAAAGCCATGCTTCTGAATCACTTCTATTGTTTTCTTTGGGTTGGATAATTTTTCTGTCATGGATTCCCCCTGCATTTTTATTGAATTTTCGGATACACCCGCTTCACATTTGCATAAGTGGCATCTTCCACTTCCTTCGGTGTCACACCTTTGATTTCTGCAATCTCCCTGATCACAAGCGGAAGATACAAAGAGGAGTTTCTTTTTCCGCGGTTTGGCGCCGGTGCCAGATACGGACAGTCGGTCTCAATCACGATGTGATCAAGTGGAACTGCCGCTGCCACTTCTTTCATCACACGTGCGTTCTTAAAGGTCACAACACCGCCGATTCCAATATAGTATCCCAGCTTCACATATTCGAGTGCCATCTGCGCCGACGAAGAAAAACAATGGATCACACCGCCTGTCGTGCCGGCATGTTCTTTTTTCATGATCTCAAACGTCTCCTGCGCAGCATCCCTGCTGTGGATATTCACCGGCAGTCCGGTTTCTTTTGCCATATCAAGCTGAGTAATAAACCACTTTTTCTGGCAGTCACGGGATTCTTTATCCCAGTAATAGTCAAGCCCGATCTCACCGACTGCTACCGTCTTCGGCTTTCGGCACAGCCCATACATCCACTGCATGTTCTCCTCGTTCAGGCTGCCTGTATGATCCGGATGCACTCCGGCCGCTGCATAAACAAACGGATACTGCTCCGCCAGAGCCTGACTTGCTGCCACTCCCTCCAGAGAGGCTCCCATATTGATGATGCCGCCGATCCCAGCCTCCTCCATGCCGGAAAGGAGTATGTCGCGGTCCTCGTCAAACTGTTCGTCATCATAATGTGCATGACTGTCAAATATCATTCTTCTGTCTCCGTTTCTTTCCCTTATCAAAGCATGCAAAATCAGCCTGGACACGGTTCTTTGCCCATTCCCTCTGTTTTTGCATATTTTTGCATTCTTTGCCTATTGTACTCTGCCTTGCATCAGTTGGCAAGCGCAAAAATCCCCGGAAACCATTTCGGTCCCGGGGATTTTTCTTTCTGTATCAGCACTCTTTTCGCTCATTTCAGAGACTTGCCTGACTCAGTCAGAATCAATCCTGATACGTCGATTTATAATTGTGGAAGCTCTCCGCATGATGCGGGTTCTCATCCCAGATCTCTTTTGCTTTTCCTGCCCAGTTTTCCGCATAGTTTTCGCACTTGTCACAGAGATGATCTACACTCTCCGGTGACTGAAGGTCTGTGGATTTTGCACCGGTCTTATGTACCATCTCGCGCAGCAGCTCCGGATTCTCGAGCATCGGGCACGGCCTTAACTGGTTGTCGTTGAACGGCTGACCATCACGGTATGCCATGAACAGTGGCTGGCGCAGTGCATCGAGCAAAGATACCTCGTGGATGTTTGCTCCGGAATAGTGGATAAATACACACGGCTCCACATCGCCGTTTGCATTGATATGCATGTAGTTTCTGCCGCCTGCGATGCAGCCGCCGACAAATTCTCCGTCGTTCTGGAAATCCATTGCAAAGATCTGTTTTCCACCTTCTTTGCCGCGGATCTCGCGTACACGGTGATACATGTACTCACGCTGCTCTTTCGTCGGAAGCAGTTCTACGGCAGCCTCATTTCCAACCGGCATGTAATGGAAATACCAGGTGTAACGGCAGCCCTTGTCGATAATCATATCAAGGAACTCGTCCGATGTAACGGTTTCGATATTTTTGCTTGTATAGCAGATTGAGGTACCGAAGATCAGACCGTACTGCTTCATCAGATCCATCGCATGCATTACCTTGTCAAAGCAGCCTGCGCCGCGGCGGGAATCGTTGACCTCTTCATAGCCCTCAAGGCTGATCGATACAGACAGATTACCGACACGAACCATCTCTTTGCACATTTCCTCGTCAATCAGCGTGCCGTTTGTGAACGCATGGAATGCGCAGTCGTTGTGCTTCTCACACAGACGGATCAGATCTTTTTTGCGCACGAGCGGTTCTCCGCCTGTATACATATAAAAGTAAATACCAAGCTTCTTTCCCTGTGTAATGATGCTGTCCAGATCCTCATAGGAAAGGTTCAGCTTGTGCCCATACTCAGCAGCCCAGCAGCCGGTACAGTGCATGTTACAGGCGCTGGTCGGATCCATCAGAATCAGCCACGGTACCTGGCACTGCAGCTCTTTTCTCTTCTCACGGATCGTCTTTGTGCCAAAATATGCTGCTTCAAATCCAAGATTCAACGCCGTCATCTTCAAAACGTGCGGATCGACTTCATCCAGAAGACGGTTCACATACTGCACCCATTTGCAGTCCTTGTCCTGAAGCATTGCGCGCGCCGCGTCATAGCTTTTCTCCTGAAACATATTGCCAGCTATCTTCTGTACCGTATCTACCAGCTTCAAAAGTGCCTCCTGGCGATCTTCCGGATTTTTATTTACATAGCGAAGAACGCCGTCAATTGCGGTACCTACCAGTGCGCGTTCTACCTTGTGTCCTGCTCCCATGTTATTTTCCTCCTCTTTCTTGTTGTGATGCTTCCTGTCAGCTATACATATGGTGTCGCCGCCATGAGCATGCCGAAAATCAAAAGAAATCCGCCTCCGGCAAAACAAATCTGCCTGCTCCATTTTGAGCCATACCAGTAGCCGTATAGCAGACCTGCCACTGCCGCAGCAACTGCCAGCAGCCAGATCGTTATTGTCTCGCCAAAATTCCGGCTGCTCGCATACCAGGCCAGCATGCTGATGATTGTTGTTTTGATTCCGGCGCGTGCCGACTGACTGATCAGCCAGCCTGTACCTGGTTCCTGCTCCAGGTGCTCCTCCATGCCTTTTCCGTAAAATGCCATCCTGACACAGGAAAATGCATAGATCAGAAGCACTGCTGTCGCCAGCGCATGGTACCATTTTGCCGCATTCTGCTCAAATCCACTGATTCGAATGATCTCTACGATCGAAATTCCAAAAATCAGCATCAGCAGCTGCACGCCGGAATAGATTCCTGTGATTCGAAAGATCTTCCGACCTCCCATTTCTGCCTGTGTTGCGCCGATCTTCTGCGTATATTCAAAAATATAAAATGCAACTCCGGCACCCAGGCATATCATACCTGTGCCACTGATCTTCCCCGCCCCCTTCTCCCTGACGTTTTTCTTCCCTGACAGACTTTTGAAATCTCGAATCTTCCAGGTTATTTTCTGCCTTCCTGCCTGCCCAACTGCTCCTATTATAAAAAAAAGATCGAATATTGAAATATTCAATCCTTTTTTGTCGTCCGCTTTTTCTGACATTTTCTTATTTTTGTCATTTTTTCTGCACAGAATCTTCTTTTTGTATCACTTCCTGTCCAGCTTCTCTTTCAGTATCTCCTCCAACAAATCTGATGCCAGCAGATCATAGATCTCCAGCAGTTCCTCTGCGCTGATCTCGCCATCGTAACTCATCCATTTCTGCATGACAAACCAGAACATATTCGCCAGATACTCCGCGATCGTATTCGGAGTCAGAAGACGATTTTTACTCTGAAATCCGGATTTCGTAAGCACTTCCTTTACCTCATCCTGCATATAACGCTCCATGATCTCCTTAAACGAATTCTGTCCCTCCAGGCTGACCAGTCTCCGATAAAATGCTTTATCCTTCTCCATACAAACCAGCATAAAACGCAGGCCTTCTTTTGTATAGCCCGCCGAGATCAGTGAACGTGCCGGCTGCCAGATCTCCTGCTCGAAAATCCAGTCGATGACATCGTACTTGTCTCGAAAGTACGTATAAAAGGTCGGGCGTTTTACCTTCGCCCGATCTGTAATGTCTTTTACAATTATTTTCTGAAATCCTTTTTCCTGCACAAGCTCCTTAAAACTGTCCGCAAGTATCCGTCTGATTTCTGCCATTGCGAAAGGCACTCCTTTTCCTGTGTGGTAAGCGTCTGCAGCGCTTTCTGTTTTTGTGTTCTGCTTCTGCAGCGCCTTTTTCCTGTCAAGTTCTGATTCTATCACAGTTTTTTCTTTTTGGAAACCGCGTTTTTTCGATGTTTTTCTGCGCTCGTTACAGAGGATATCCGTGATATCCGTTTCCTCTTTTCTATGCCGTCACCTTGTGCAGCAGCCATTTTCTGCTGTGAAAACGCCACAGAAATGCAATACCGCGCGCCGTCCAGTCAGTAAACATTCCAATCCATACCGCAATCGGTCCGAATCCCTGTACCCGGCAGAGATAGACACACAGCACCACACGCAGCATCCACATCGAAATACAGCTGACGATCATCGAGAATTTTACATCTCCGGCGGCCCGCATCCCATAAGCCGGGATAAAGGCCAGCGTCCAGACGATCGGCTTCACGATTGTGATCGCAGTCAGCATATACAGACACATTTCAGCACTCTCCGGCTCCATGCCGCCAAGCACCGTGATCATTCTTCCGGCTGCAAAGACCACCGCGCAGCTGATGATGATCACGATCTCACCAATGCCGGTAAATTTCTTTATGTAATATACCGCTTCATCATTTCTTCCGGCGCCAATGCTCTGTCCCACCACAGTCATCAGACCGATTCCGACGCCGATCGCTGCGATGCCATTTAAATTTTCCATAATGTTCGTCATGGCCTGCGCCGCAATCGCAACCGTGCCAAGCGTCGATACCGTCGACTGGATCGCCAGCTTTCCGAACTGAAACATTGCATTTTCAATACCCGATGGTACGCCGACTGCCAAAATCCGGCGGATGTATTTCCACTCCGGCCGGATTGCCCGGTAATTGTAAACACGCAGCGCATAGCATGGCCGGTGCAGCCAGATCATCACCACGACCGCGCAGAAAATGCGGGAGACCAGCGTTGAGATTGCTGCACCGGCAACCCCGATCCCAACGCCCCAGATCAACACTGCATTTCCAAAGATATTCATGAAATTGGAAATGACAGAAATTATCATCGGACACTTTGTATTACTCTGCGACCGGAAAATGGATGCGCCCGCATCATAAATCGCAATAAACGGAAAAGAAAGTGACGTATACAGAAAATAGACTTCTGAATTCGACATGACCGCCGGTTCTACTGCACCAAAAATCAGCGCCAGGAGCGGTCGGCGAAACAGCAGGCAGATCACAGTCATTGCTATCGAAAGCGCCGTTACTGTCAAAAGAACCTGATTGGCCGCATTTTCCGCCCGCCTGACGTTTTTTCCTCCCATATACTGGGAACAGAGGATCGCGCCGCCTGCCGCCAGCGCAGAAAACAGCTGAATCACCAGTATATTGATCGAATCCACCAAAGATACAGCTGAGATCGCGGCCGATCCGACATTGCTGACCATGATCGTGTCTACCATACCCATAAGCGACGCAAGAAGCTGCTCTACCATAATCGGCAGAAGCAGCTTCCAGATATCTTTGTTGCTGAATAGATGTTTTTCCTTCATTTTTTTGATTTCCCTCTTCCTGTCCATCCGGATTCATGTAAAGCGGACATTCGCAATCCGCTTCGCTACTTGCAGGATCATAAGGAATCCTCCCGCAAGCGGGTCCCCCTTATGATATTTCATGAACGCAGTCGCTTCGCGACCTGTCAGTGGGAGCTTTCAACTCCCACTGACATAAGCATCCCCCTTACCCACCGCTTAGTGCTCCGCGCACTTGAAGCGGGGGAATGCTTATCTGCGTTCAAAAGCGATTCTATTCACGAAGTCTGACAAGCCCAAAAGTTCTGCCGCATCTGCGGTTTCGTGCTTTACCTGTTCGAAACGCCGGACCATTACTCTGCGTACACATAACGGGAACCAACGCAGTATTCCGGTATCGGAATACATGCGCTGGTTCCCAGTATCTGTCAAACACACTCTAGCACAGGAGAAGAAAAATCACAAGTGCTTTCTTTTTGTTTTTATGCCTGCTGATCTACTGCGTAATCATTCCAGGTCGTAGAAGCAGCTGCTCCGCTTAAATCTGCCGTATCCTCATAGGATTCTACCGTAACGGTCCACTCGCTGTCTCCGTCCACATAGACGGTTCCGTCTGTTCCGACTACTGAAACAGTATTTCCGTTTTCGTCCGTGATCGTGCCTGCGCACTGCAGATCGGTCAGAGTACTGTCACCGGTTACCACCCAGGTGCTGTCATCGCTGATGTAGAAATTGCAGACACCGTCTCCGCCTTCTCCGGCACAGGACTCATCATCCACAACTGCTCCGGTCAGGGTACTTCCGTCTGTCATATAGAAATCAAGGTCACTAACGGAATCCCAGACCACATCGCCCTGCATTTCCTGCTCTTTTGCGGTAAACAGGCAGTCTGCTCCGTTGCTTCCGACGCTGCCCCAGCCGCGGCGGTTCTCATTTCCGGTGCAGCGCAGGAAGAATTCACTGTCATCCGCGTATGCGATATCCACCCCGGAAAGAAGGAAGGTTGACTCGGTATTTGTCGTATAGAACATGCCACCATTCTTTGCTGTCAGGCTTCCGCCCTCCATCTCAAATGTGCTGTTGCCGACTTCCGAATCACCGGACATACTCTGGTAAAGGATTACGTTCCAGGTACAGTCATTCTGCTCATCATCTGCCATATTTCCAGTCAGATCAGAATTGAACAGATGAATCGAATTCAGTCCCTCGATGCAGACTGCCTCGGAACCGTTTGCCGTCAGCTGTGCATCGCTTACTGCGATATCGGCCGTGCTGTAGATTGCCGGAGAACCGACACCATTTGAGGTATACGTTCCGCCCTCTGCCACGATTGTTCCGCCGCCTCTGTCACTGCGAATCGCCGCTGAGGATTCACCTGATGTCTCTGCATTTACATTCCAGGCATACAGAGTGCCGCCGCCTGCAACGTGGATGCCGCCTGACGTATCCTGCTGCGTCGTGATCGTCGTGTCAGATACATAAGCCGTGCCGTCACCGTATGCGAATACGCCTGCCGCTCCGGCTGCATCGGTCGTAATCTCACTGTCTGATACATTCACCGCGCCGTCTTTTGCGAGAACCGCCGCTCCAATTCCGTAGAAGCTCGAGTTATCGCCGCCGGTGCTGTCACTGGACTGCCTTGAAATCTGCGCGTTTTTTATCGTTACCTTTGCCCCACTATCAACCAGGACCGCATTCTCATCTGTTCCGGTCGATACAAAGCTTTCACCGTCTGACTCCGCATCCTCAGTATATTCATTTGCCGCATCGTAGCTGTCCGGTGCTCCCTGCTGTCCGCCCGGCGCTCCGTCAGGAGCCATTCCACCGCCCTGGCCGCCGTCCATTGACATTACGGTGATGGACGTTGCCGTACCGTCATCATTCAAAGCGACAACGATCTGATCGCCCCTGGCAAGATCTGAAAGCTCAATCGTTTCCTGGCCGCCGCCCGGCTGGCCCTGCGGCGCTTTGCCATTCTCGCCTGGTGCTCCGTTCTCGTCTGACGAGCCCTCTCCATCTGGTTTCTCCGGCGCTTCGCTGTTCTCGCCTGACTGGCCATTTGCGTCGGAGGAATTTTCTCCGTCCGGTTTCTGCAGTGCTCCGCCCGGCGCTCCCATACTCTGACGTGTGATCTCCGTATTGTCCGTGATACTGATCTCCGTCTCATCCCCGACATCTGTCTTTATCGTTACACTGCTCTCACCAACTGCAGTAATCTCACCTCTGACCTGATTTTCATCCTCTTCCGGTCTTCCGTTTTTATCCTGTTCTTTATCCTGCCCACTATCATTCTTCTGTGCTGTCTCATCTGCCGCCGCTGCATTTCCGGCTTCTGTGGTGCTCTTTGTACTGTTCTCCGTCACAGATTCCTCTGCCATAACAGTCAATCCTGCCGCTGTAGTCCCTGCCGTAGACATCACCATAGCTGCTCCAAGTAAAATCGCCACATATTTCTGTTTCATATCTATCACTTTCCTTTCCAGATGATCTGTCTTAATTTCTGCCTCGTTTTTGTTCTGTTCTCTTGAACTGATGCCAGTATATCCCACAAATATGAAAAACAAACCACCAAACTGTGAAAACCCCGGTAAGAAAGTGTGATGAAACTGTGTGCAGTCACCTACGTGAATCCGTCTCCAGATATCAAGATACCACCCTAATAACAATTTACGTGATTAATGAGGCCGCCCAGGCGAGGGGATACGCCCAAATGCCCTCCTCCATCCACAGCCAGGCGGCATCCGGGAATCCCCCACAAAAAAGCGGCTCTGCCTCTCACCAAAGTGATCCGCCAGAGCCGCTCATCCTTTATTCCCTTTATTTGCTTTCCTTCTTGTCAGCCAGGTAAGCCTGAATATCTGCCAGCACTTCGTCTGCATTCAGTCCGTGTACCATGCATGCTTCCTCAAGAGATTCACCGATAGAAGACGGGCATCCGACACAGTGCATCCCTGCCTGCATCAGCACGTAAGCGATTCCCATATCATACTCCAGCATCTCGCCCATAGTAGTCTGTTTTGTAATCAGCATTTGTTTTCTCCTTTCTCATGCAGCTATCTTAATAAAAGCCACATACACTCTCCTGCGAGCCGCCCGGAACACCCATCCGGACAGACTGCGAATACTCTATGATATACTCGTTTCCATCCGTTTTGTCAAGTAATTTCATTTTCATTTCTGAGTAAATGTTACTGTTCTGCGCCAGGCAGCCTTTTACAAAGCGAACATAAAACACCTGCGTTTTAAGGACACTTTTACGACCAAACCTCATACAGTGGTTCTCCCGCCTTCACGGCTCCCGTCCCAGGCAGCCAGACCTTCTGCCCCTCTTTCATGCTGACACACAGCACCGGTGACTCCATTGACCGTGCGTGCGCATTCAAATAAGGAAGATCCAGTTTCAGAATCGCCTCGCCTTTTTGCACGTTCTGCCCCAATGCCACAAGCGTTTCAAACCCTGCCCCGTCCAGCTTTACTGTATCGATCCCGACATGAATCAGAAGCTCCGTTCCGTCCTTCAGCTTCATGCCAATCGCATGCCCGGTCGGATAGAGCAGCGTTATTTCACCATCCCCAGGCGCATATACATATGGTTCTTCCGGTATCACAGCCGCCCCGTCCCCAATCATCTTTTCGGCAAAGACTTCGTCGCTCACCTGTTCCAGAGGAAGTACGTGCCCCGACATGGGACTTGCTATGACCGTATGCCGCTGCACAGCCGCAGACTTTTTCTGTCGTGATTGTTCTTCACACTCTCCCTCTCCGGCATTTTCCAGCTTCATGTCTTCCTCATCTTTTTTCTGTCCCTGCTCCCTTTTTCCGTTCTTCGTTTCCGTCCTCCGTGTCCGTTCTTCCAACATCTTTTCGTATCTCTCCGCTTCCGGAGCATCTTCTCCTTCCAGATACTCCTCCAGCGCTGACTTGATCCTCGTTACATGCGGTCCGTAAATCACCTGCACGCCTTTTCCCCGCACGATCACAGCTGATGCTCCGGTCGACTGTAAAACTTCCTTTTGTACCCTCTCCGGCACCCGAATGCTGCATCTTAAGCGCGTGGCACAACAGTCCACATCCTCGATATTCTCTTTTCCGCCAAGCCCCTGGACAATCACTGCACTTCGGCACATCTCTTCTTCATTCTTCCGTTCATCCTGTCTTCCTTTTTTTTCTGATACGCCCGCTCTTTTTTCTGCTACATCTTTTTTTGTGTACAGCTGTGTTTCACCACTCTCACGCCCCGGTGTCTTTAAATCCAGCTTTACGATCAGCACACGGAAAATCCCATAATATAACAGAAAATAAACAATCCCGGCCGGAATCAGAAGCAGCCATCCCGTCTTTTGATTGCCCGGCAGTACACCGAACAGAATCAGGTCGATCAGGCCACCCGAAAAGGTCAGGCCAACTGCGATATTCAACAGATGGGCGACCATATAGGCGCTTCCCGCAAGCACAACCTGTACGCCAAAGAGGACTGGTGCCGTAAACAGAAAAGAAAATTCAAGCGGTTCCGTAATCCCGGTCAGCATCGAAGCAAGAGCCGCTGAAAACAGAAGGCTGCCCGCCTGCTTTTTCCGCTCCGGCCTTGCTGTCTGATACATCGCAAGTGCCGCGCCCGGGAGTCCAAAGATCATAAACAGAAATTCACCGGAAAAATACCGCGTTGCATCGGCACTGAAATGCGTGATATCCGCCGCATCGGCAAGCTGGGCAAAGAAAATATTCTGCCCGCCCTGCACCAGCTTTCCGCCGACCTCCATCGTACCGCCGACGGCCGTCTGCCAGAACGGCATGTAAAAAACGTGATGCAGGCCAAATGGAATCAGCGCCCGCTTCACCACACCAAAAATCAGCGTACCGAAATATCCGGTGCCGGTCACCAGACTTCCGACTGCATAGATTCCGTTCTGTACTGCAGGCCAGATAAAATACATCACAATTCCGACAAACAAGTAGACAAACGTCGCAATAATCGGCACAAACCGTGATCCACCGAAAAAGGAAAGTGCATCCGGCAGCCGGATCTGGTAAAAACGGTTGTGCAGTGCTGCAGTGCCAAGCCCGACGAGAATACCGCCAAACACACCCATCTGCAGTGTCTGGATCCCACAGACGGACGCAATCGTTCCGTCCAGTACTTCAGCTGCAATGCTTCCATTCTCCAGAATCATTCCGTTTAACAGCAGCATACCGTTTATGGAAACATGCATGACAAAGAATGCGATGAGCGCTGCAAGTGCCGCCACTTCCTTTTCTTTTTTCGCCATGCCGATCGCCACGCCGACCGCAAAGATCAGCGGCAGATTGTCAAAAATCGCGCTTCCCACCTCATTCATCAGGACAAGCAGCGCGTGAAGAAGTGTTCCTGCACCAAGCAGCCATTCCAGATGATACGCTGTGATCGTCGTTTTATTTGTAAAAGAGCTGCCCAATCCAAGCAGCAGGCCGGCAGCCGGGAGGATCGCCACCGGCAGCATAAAACTTCTCCCGATTCGCTGAAGCACCTCAAAAATTCTGTCTTTCATGTCATTTCCTCCGTTTTTTCTGTTGCTTTCCGCCAAAGATTTTCGCATTCTGTATCCCGGTTCGCCACAGCAGATCGTAGATCGGACATTCACACTCCATTCTCATAATCTGGCAGTTTGTCAAAAAAAGTGTTCAAAACATCCGAAAGCAAAAACAGCACATGCACCTGTATCAAAAGCAACCTGTCCTTCTGCTGCTTCCTCGCAAGTAGTATGCACTGTCCTTTAAATTTTATTCTTTTTCCTGTTTTTGCCCCGTCAGTACACGGAAAAAATATGACACAGTTCTTTCTTTGATGAAAGTCCAAGCTTTTTCAAAATGCTCGTCTGCTGGTTCGCAATCGTTTTTTCAGAAGAGCGCAGAAGCACATCCTCCCCCAGCATCCGCCGGCAGACACACTGCTCCGCTGCCGAAAGCTGCTGCATCAGCGCCGCGCGGATCATATGCGACTGCGGTGTCGGTCCCTGCATGGTCTGCTGAATCGTAGGTACCATCATAAAAAACTGGCTTTTCATGATATAACCGGAAGCAAAAGCCCTGCGGCTTGCTCCAAGCACGATCTCCGGATCTTCATAGCCGCTCAGGATCAGGACCTTCGCATCCGTCTGCCTGCGGATCACCCTTGCCGCCTCGACTCCTTCCATTCCGTTCCTTGAAAGGCTCAGATCCATCAGGGCGATATCCGGCTGTGTCTGCAGCGCTGTGCAGACAGCATCCTCTCTGGTCCTGCAAAGGCCAACTATCGTAAGATCTTCTTCCAGTTCCAGCGTCTGTATGATCAGATGCCGAAAATCTTCATCATCCTCAACAACCAGTATACGAATTGGTCTCATCACCTGCATCTCTTTTTTTCCTTTCTTCCCAGACAATGCTTTCTTTCCCGCTTTGCCGGAAAACAGAGCTTAAATTCGCTTCCATCGCCCTCACGGCTCTTTACTTCAATTCTGCCGCCATGCGCATTCATCACATTCCAGCAATAGTAAAGGCCAAGCCCCATATTTCGTTCTGTCTGCTTTGTTGTATAATAAGGTTCAAAAATCTGGCGGATATCCGCTTCCGAAATTCCTCTTCCGTTGTCCTTCACAGAAATTACTGCATTCCCTGCCCTGGAAACCGTGTAAGAAAGTTCAATCGTTTCTCTGCTTTCCCCTGCATCCGCCGCATTGATCAGAAGATTTTTCAGCACTTCAAGTGTATGGATACGATCACAGTAAAGCGGCCTGGTATCGCACGCTGTGACCGTCACTTCCGCAGTCCTTTTATTCCTGCGCTTCAGATCCTCCTGCGCCTCCTCAAGGAGAGTGCTTACGTCACACCACGCAGGATTTAACGTAATACTGTCTGAATAAATCTGTGTCTCATAGACAAAGCGCTTCAGGTATTCCGTCGAATGACGGATAATTCCCAGTTCTTCCGCAGAAATTCCTTTTTTCTCGAGCAGCTGCAGACTCCATTCAATCTTGGAAAGTTCATTTTTCAGTGCATGGCTGACATATCTCGCATTCTGGCGGATCGCCCTTGCACTGTCTGTCCAGTTGTAATGCTCCAGACGAAGCCGCATTCCCCAGATGCCGCCATGAAACAGCCGAAAAATCACAAAAGCAAGCACCGCTGCAACCATCACCACATTGAACTGCCACAGATCCTGAAGGTTGTCAATTCCAAGTGCCTGATACGGAAATGACGTCAGTATCCAGAACACCAGCATTGTAATGATGCACAGCGCCGCCCAGACCCTCTGATAAAATTCCCCTTTCTGGCGGTTCTTCCACAGATACGCCACAAGAAGTCCGATTGCCAGAGCTGCATACCCCACATTGTAAAATCCAACGTTGAGGCAGAACACCCTGTCTTTTTGATAGATTATGATGTTCTGCCACGGATAAATGATACACATAATGACCGCCGGAAGATACGACAGCAGACAGACAGATCGAAAAAAACGGGACATCTTCTGATCCAGGCCGCAGAAATAGTAGCAGAAAACCATCACCGTAGGAAGCGCAAAATAATACAGCAGTGTGCTTAGCGCACCATACAGTAATTCCGAAAAGTGAGCCGTCCAGATCCCCTTTTCTATCAGTTTCGGCCCCATATGATAATAAAGATACTCCTTTAATACGCCGCCTGCAAAAATACAGCCGCCCACAAAGCAGCACTGATTTGTCCGGATCTTTGGATTTGATTGAAGAATCAGACCAAATACGAGCAAAATCAGCGCTGTAAAAATCAGAAGATTCATTTTCCCTGCCCTCACCAAAATTTTGCCACGCACAGTATAGCATATACTTCTAAATTTATCCATAGATAAAAAGTTTCCTCGATCTCCATCACTTCATCCAGTGCACTTGAGGGCATCGGAAAAGGCGTACAGTCTCTGATGATCTCTCTGTGCCGTTACCTTCTCATCATCGTGCCGGCTGCATTTCTGCTCTCACGCCTGATCAATCCGACCGGTGTCTGGCATGCATTCTGGATCGCAGAAGCCGCAGCTGCGGTGCTCTCGCTGATCATATGCCGGAGAACGGCGGGTACAAACTGATTTTATCGATTACTCCGTCACATTCCGGTATACATCTTCCCGTGTATGGAAATCACTCCCGATGATCACCTCATCGATGTTTTCCGCGGTCACTGCCACCGGATCAATTGTATAATAAGGCACTTCGTGCGCATCATCCCCCACGGACTGCTCCACCGCACCTGCTTCATGAATCGTCGGCTCGTCGCTGTACGTCATCGCATCATTGATCGTGCGAAGGCTTTCCATCTCCTTCGCGCGTACTTTCGCCTGCTGCGGAATTTCCGCCTCACTGATCCGCCCCTCTTCCTCCATTTTCGTATAACCAAGCGCGGCCGCAAATTCTGCTGCTGTCTGTGCCAACTGCTCTACAGACTTGTATACGGTCATCGTCTGCGTTCCCTCAACGATCCGCTGGCAGCCGGACAGATCTGCATCCTGCCCAACAAGAACCACCTTGCCTGCCAGCCGGTTCTCCGCCAGCGCACGGAACGCCTGGCTTGCCAGATCGTCATTTCCGCACATCACACCGACAAGGTTGCGCGGCGTAGTCGCCAGCCCCTCCTCCACGGCATCAAAGGCAAGCTCCGCCAGCCAGTTTTCGCAGTAATTGGAATAGACAATATTCAGATTGCTTCCACTTAGCGCTTCCAGAAATCCTTTTTTTACCATCGTAGTATTATAGTCCGTTGGCGAACCATAAATCGCAAAAATATTTCCGCCGTCCGGCAGGGCTTTCTTCAGTGCCTCAGCCATCAGTGTCCCAACCATTTCATTGTCAAATGAAATATAAAGATCCGTCTTCGCATTCATCAAAAGACGGTCATAGGAAATCACGCGGATTCCCTCCCTCTGCGCTTCCTCCACTACATTCTCCAGCGCATTTCCGTCAACTGCGATCACCACGATCACATCCATCTTTTTCTTGATAAAATAGCGGATCTGCGAAATCTGTTGCTGCACATCACCGTTTGCGACCTGCACGTTCACCTCTGCGCCAAGCTCCTTCGCAGTCAGTTCAAACTGATCCCGGTCCCGCAGCCACCGCTCGATCACAAACGAATCGAAACTCATCCCGATCTGCAGGCGGTCCTTCTGATCTGCCTCAGAGCTGCGTTCCTCGGATTTTTCAGTGCCGCAGCCGGTCAGTAAAAACAGAAAAAGGAAAATCAGAAGTATTCCTGTACAGCCCGTTTTAAATTTTGCTGCCTTTTTTCTTTTTTTCATCACTTTTCTCCCTTACTTTTTCTCTGCTTGCCTGATCTGCCTTTTCTACTGGAAAGCGGAGATTCGCAATCCGCTCACAGCTGTTCCCGGTACTCGCTCGGCGTGACATCCTCCTGTTTTTTGAAAAGACGGCTGAAGTAATTCGGGTCGCTGTATCCGGACATCAGACAGATTTCCTTAATGCTCAGCTCTGGGTTTTTCAGAAGCTCCTTCGCATGTGCGATCCGTATCCTCGTCAGATACTCAATAAAATTTTCTCCGGCTTCTTCTTTGAACAGCTTGCTGAAATAGTAGGGGCTGATGTTTACATAGCGTGACACCTCATCGAGGGAAAGTTCATTTGCAAAATTTTCGCGGATGTACGTCTTTGCTTTGGAAATGACGCTCTCGGACTGCTCTTCCCGCCGCGTCGCCACTTTCCGGCATGCCGCCTCCAGCTTTCCGAGAAACCACTCGCGAAGCGCTGTGTAATCCGGGCAGGCCAGCACGTCAGCCATGTAATCTTTGCGCGAATGAAAACCATACGTTCCGATTCCGCCATTCATAAATGCTTCCCGCTCCGCCCAGATCACAAATTCCAGGACTTTAAGCTGAATGTCTGATTTATCTTCATAATAATTGCGCACCATCCAGTCAAAAAACTCATTCGCCTTCTGTCTTGCCCCCGGCCAGTCGCCTTTCGCGATCAATGCAAACAGCCTGCGTTCCGTCTCGTCCGGGTAATTGCCCTCATACTGGCCGCGCACCGGCAGGTCATCCACATGCGCCACACTGCTTGTACTCTGGCTGAGCGCACGGTAAGCTTCCCCATAGGACAGCTTCAGTTCTTCAAGCGGATAGCTTTTGCCGATCCCGGCGCGAAATTTTGCTTCAAATCCCTTTCCAAGCTTTCTCGTCAGATTTCTGGCCTGCTCGATGATCTGGATCCGCTCTCCATATTCCTGCGTGTCCTCATCTGCCCCGCACGGCACCACCAGCACTATACGGTTCGTCATGATCGGACCGACGATACAGTGGAAAAATTCTTTGCAGATATTCCGGCATTCCGGGTAAAATGCCTGCGCCTTCACACTCATACCAACTGGTGTTGTCAGAATCCCCTCATCGCCCGGCATACCGAACTGGATCAGCACCACAAACGCCCGTTCACTTTTCATATCGAGCAGTGTCTTATAATAGCCAAGGTCATTCGCTCCGTCCTCCTGCAGGATCATACTGTTTACGAAACCATTTTCGACGATCGGGATCACCGTCTCCAGTTTTTCCTGGATCCGCAGATTATCGCTGCGTTTTTTTCGCTCACTGTCGATCTCTCTAATCGCACGCTCCAGCACATCCACAACAGTCTGCTGACGGACCGGTTTTGTGAGATAATCCACAACACCGAGATTGATCGCTTCCTTTGCATAGTCAAATTTGTCATACGCTGTAATAATCACAAATTTGATCGTGCTGTTAAACTTTCGGATTTCCCGGATTGCCTGAATGCCATTAATGCCAGGCATCTGAATATCCATAAATGCAATGTCCGGCCGAAATGTCTCCGCCAGCTCCACAACTGCCCGCCCGGTCTTCGCACAGGCCAGTTCGCACTCTGTTCCGAAATTTTTCGTAATAATCTTTTTGAGCGATTCCAGCATAATGCCTTCATCGTCTGCCAGCAGTACTCTGTACATTCTTCTCTTTCCACCCTTTTTACACCATTTCGTACCTGCTTTTTTCTGCTTCACACTCTGAATACTTTCCGTTCTAATCGCTTCGTTCCAATTTCCGCGCAACCACGCAGGGGGCTTGCCTGACTCGGTTGAAGGATTTATCAGATATGCTCCGGCAGCGGGATCCGGATCCGTACCTCCGTCCCCTGTCCCGGACCCTCACTTGTGATAGTCAGCAGATCTTTCTCCCTGAAAAACAGTTCCAGCCGGTTGATGACATTATCCACACCGATTCCCGTCGAATCTTTTTTCTCTTCTCCTGTACCTGCTTTTCCGGAAAGTACTGCCGCGATGCGCTCCTGCGTCATTCCCTCTCCGTTGTCCCGTACAGAGATCATCACGCAATCTGCCATCCGCTCTACACGCAGGAAGATCCAGCCCTCCCACGACACATTTCGAATTCCGTGGTTGACTGCATTTTCCACAATCGGCTGCAGGATCATACTCGGCAGTTCTGTATTTTCGATGCATGGATCGATCATCTTTTCAAAATGAATATCCCCTGCAAACCGGACATTCAGGATGTAGACGTAATTATCCACCGCCTCCAGTTCCTCCTCAAGGAGCGCCCTTCCGCCGTTTTTGCGCACGTTGTACCGGAAAAAATCCGCCATTTTCTCGATAAAAATGCTGGTTTGCTCTGCATCTTCCATCATCGCAAGCTGTGCGCCCGCATTTAAGGAATTAAACAGAAAATGCGGGTTGATCTGCGCCTGAAGATATCTCAGCTGCGCATCCTTCAGGTGCGTTTCCATCAGAAGCTCCCGCTCCATCATTTTTTGCTCTTTTTCCATGCTCTCTTTTGTCTGGCGGATGTAAGTGCGGATGCTTGCAATCATTTTCACAAATGCGTGCTGCACAACACCGACTTCATCACGGCTGTCCGTATCCGGCAGCTCAATCTCAAAATTTCCGGCCGCCACTTCATTCGCAGAACCTGCCAGCGCCCGCAGCGGCTCTGTGATCGTCCGGGTCATCAGCAGCAGAACCATCAGACTGCATACAGCAGCCGCGATCACAATGACAGAACACACGATTTCCATGTATTTCAGAGAATCCATCATCATACGATACTTGTCTGTATTGCTTCGAAAACGAATATCGTTGAGCCGGTAGATCGCCGCCTGTACATACTTGTAATTCTGCAGTGCTGTACTGTAGACCGTATTGTATTTTTCCACATTCCGTCCGCGCTTGGCCTGCACAGTCTCCTCCGCATAACGCAGGTATGTATCCGCCATATTTCGGATATTAACCTCGAGAATTTTTCCGTCATTGTCGACGATATCACTGTCAAGCTGCTCCAGCATATCCCGCAGCGTCTGTGTATTCCGGTAATAATTTTTCAGCGAATCAGAGCTTTTTGTATTCAGATATTCATAAACATCATCCTGCGTCTGCTCCAGACACTCGGAAAGCTCATTCAGGCTCGCATTCGTCGCATACACTTCATCCAGCCTGCGCATTGAATGATTGATCTGGCTGTACAGCATCAGATTGATCACAAATATCAAAACGGCGATCAGCGCAAACGTCATCAGAAGCTTCGTCTGGATCGACATTTGCTGCAGCGGATTTTTTTTCCTTCCTCTCATGCTCATGTCTCCTCCGCCTCCTGATACGTTCCGACGTTTTCTTTTGTGATGATATCGAGATCCACACTGAAATAGCTGGAGACGTATCCCATGCTGTAGTATTCCTCCAGTGCCTCGATACTGTACGCTCCGACCTGCTGTGTATCGATCGTGACGACCATCGGAATGACGCCTTTTTGTACAGCGCTGAGCATGCTCGCGGACTGATAATAACCGATCAGCTTCACACTGCCAACCTGGTTGTAATCGACCATCGCGTAATAAGCGCACTCGCTCTCCGTCTCACTCATACACACAAGGATATCAGGACGGCCATTCTCATTTTGCAGCAGATCACGGATCAGCTCCTCCGAGCCAAACGGAGTACCTGGCGTAAAGGTCAGCGAGCCGATCTCCACTTTCTGTCCCTCTTTCAGACCTTCCTGCACCGTCGCGCGCAGCTGCTTGTAAACAAGATCCTTTCCAGCATCTGCCCGGTTTAAAAGCACCGTAATATTCTCCGTATCCTTGTCAATGCACTCCAGCACCTGCCTTCCATAGATCGTGCCGAGCTGGTAGCTGTTGACACCGACAAAGCTTTTCCGGCTGCTCGCACTGTCATCCTCGAGCACTGTAATTACCGGAATCCCAGCTTCCTCTGCCCGGTCAATCGCCTGCCGCAGCTTCACTGTGTCGTCCGGCTTCAAAATGATTCCGTCCACCTTCGCTGCGATCGCAATGTTCATATAATCGCTTAAAGAGTAGTCTTCCTCATTCCAGTTTCCGGAAAGCTCCAGAAAAGCGCCGCTTTTTGCGGCGGCTTCCTTCGCATTTTGATAAATGTCCTGCCAGAGCAGAGAAGAGGTGTCGTCCGCGATCATCACGTAATGCCGGTCGTATTTTTGATCCGACTGAAGCTCTTTCCACGCTTCATCTCCGAACGTCCGGCTGACATACTGCCAGAACACGAATGTAAGCACCGCCGTCAAACCGGACATTGCCAGCAGCACACGGTATCTTCTGCGTTTCTTTCTTTCGCGGTCCTGCACCCTTCTCACCTCCGACTTTTCATATCATCGTATCCTGATCATGCTCAGCGTACCGAGAAGCGATATCTCGTCACAGAATCATAATGCTCACCCTTTTTCAGCAGCGGTCTTGCAAAGTTTTCCTGATTGATCGCATTCGGATAATACTGGGACTCCAGGCAGAAGCCGTGGCGCCTGCCGTAGATCACGCCGCCTTTTCCGGTCTGCGGATCGGTGATGAAGTTGCCTGCATAAAACTGCATGCCGCAGCACGTGGTCTCTGCCTCCATCGCAATGCCCGTCTTGTCGCAGTATGCTTCCGCCATCTTCTTCATCTCGCCAGGCTTCTCGCAGATCGCATAGTTGTGATCGTATCCGCCGACAAATTTCAGCTGTTCAAAGTCTGCCTCAATATCCTGGCCGATTGGCTTCATCGTTGTGAAATCCATCGGAGTTCCGGCTACCGGTGCGATCTCGCCCGTTGGGATTGCCTGGTGATCTCTTACCGGTGTATAATTCTTCGCTGTGAGCATCAGCTTCTGGTCAAGGATCGATCCGCTGTCATGGCCACCAAGGTTAAAATATGTATGGTTGGTCAGATTTACAGTCGTATCTGCATCACAGTCTGCCTCATAATGCAGCTCGACCGTATTTTCATCCTTCAATGTGTAAGTCACTTTCACCTTGCAGTTTCCCGGGTATCCCTGATCGCCGTCCGGGCTTTCCAGTGCAAACGAAATGGTATTTTCTCCCTGTGATACTACCTCCCATTTCCGCTTGTCATAACCATCCGGGCCGCTGTGCAGATTGTTCTCGTTATCATTGATCGCCAGCTGATACTCTTTTCCGTCAATCACAAAATGACCCTTATCGATGCGATTACCGCTTCGTCCGATCACCGTGCCGAAAAAGCAGGTGTGATCCAGATAACCTTGCGGTGTGTCATAGCCAAGCACTACATCGCGCAGCACGCCGTCCTTATCCGGCACAAGAACGCTCACAAGTGTTGCACCAAGGTCAGTCAGCACCATCGTCACATTATTTTTATTAGTAAAAGAATAAAGAGAATACTCTGCTCCATTTGCTGCCGTTCCAAAACTTTTCTTTTCCATCTTTCTTTCCTCCATTCTGATTTTATGTACTCTCGGAATCTTTTTGTGCTTGATTTTGTGAGAAGATTTTTTTGTCAGGTGTGCACAAATTTCTGAGAGAATCTGATTTTTTCAGCCAGACTGAACATCTGCAGGCTGCTTTTCGGAGCATATTCTCCGGTAGAGCGGATCTTTGCAGTCAACCTTACAGCTGAAAAGAGGCTGCCGCCTGTAAAAGCGACAGCCCCCTGCTCGTTTTCTATATCTTTATGCGAACGGATTCTCTGTTCTGTACGGCACTCCTGCCGGATGATTGTATCCGATCTCGTCCGGGCATACACCGATGAGCTTGAATACCTCATACAGGGCCTTGCCGTAATGTCCGAATGCAACTGCTCCATGATGCGGGAAGCCACCTTCGATCAGTACATGACGGTAGAAACGTCCCATATCTTTGATTGCGAATACACCGATGCCTCCAAAAGACTTCGTTGCTACCGGAAGTACCTCGCCCTGTGCCACGTATGCACGCAGGATATTATCAGCGGTGCTCTGCAGACGGTAGAATGTGATGTCGCCCGGAACGATATCGCCCTCGAGAGTTCCGTTTGTAACTTCTACCGGAAGGCTTCTTGCCATGATCTTCTGATACTTCATGCTGTAGCTTACCAGCTTGGATGTGCAGGTATTGCCGCAGTGGAAGCCCATGAAGGTATCCTTATGTGTATAGTCGAATTTGCCCTTGATGGACTCCTCATACATATCAGCCGGTACGGAATTGTTGATGTCAAGCAGTGTTACTGCATCGTTGCTTACGCAGGTTCCGATAAACTCACTTAAGGTTCCGTAGATATCTACTTCACAGGATACGGTAATTCCTCTGCCTGTCAGACGGCTGTTAACGTAGCACGGTACGAATCCGAACTGCGTCTGGAATGCCGGCCAGCATTTGCTTGTCATTGCAACGTATTTGCGATATCCCTTGTGAGCCTCTGCCCAGTCAAGAAGGGTCAGCTCGTACTGAGCCAGCTTTGCCAGAACCTCCGGCTTCTTATTGCCTGCTCCAAGCTCATTCTCCATATCCTTTACTACATCCGGAATACGCGGATCATCTGCATGCTTGTTGAATGATTCAAACAGGTCAAGCTCTGAATTCTCCTCGATCTCAACGCCAAGGTTGTAAAGCTGCTTAATCGGTGCATTACATGCAAGGAAGTTCATCGGACGCGGTCCGAAGCTGATGATCTTAAGGTCCTTCAGACCTACAACAGCACGTGCGATCGGCACGAACTCATGAATCATATCTGCACACTCCTGTGCAGTACCTACCGGATACTCCGGAATATAAGCGTGAATGTTGCGCAGCTTCAGGTTGTAGCTTGCGTTCAGCATACCGCAGTATGCATCGCCGCGGCCGTCGCTTAAGTCATTCTGGCTCTCCTCTGCTGCTGCCACGAACATCGCCGGTCCGTCAAAATGCTTTGCAAGCAGAGTCTCAGAAATTTCCGGTCCGAAGTTTCCAAGGTATACAACGAGTGCGTTACAGCCTGCCGCTTTTACATCCTCAAGAGCCTGTACCATATGGATTTCGCTCTCAACGATGCAGACCGGACATTCGTAGATGTCCTCTGCGTCATATTTTGCCTTGTATGCGTCTACTAAAGCCTTTCTTCTGTTTACGGAAAGGGCTTCCGGGAAACAGTCACGGCTCACTGCCACAATACCAATTTTTACTTTTGGAATGTTGTTCATTGTTTTGTCCTCCTGTTTATTTTGTGCAGTATTCTGCTTTATACGGTTTCTTTTTAAAACCGGTGATCATCCAGGCCAAAGCACTCTCCAGCCAGGGATCATTTCTCTTTTATTTCAGACTGATATTCTCTCCGATCAGTCCAAGCGGAGATCCCTCCGGAAGCCCTCCCTCCGGGTGACCGATCAGCCATTTGTTCTTTGCGGTCAGATGTCCGTCTTCTCCGCCTTCATGCTTTTCGCCAAGCGGAAGGTTTGTATCCTTTGGAAGCACAATCACAACGCGGAACCCATTTTTATCCGCGTTGCACGGGGCATAGTGAAGCGTCGTCGCATACAGCTCTACGCCCGTTCCCTTCGGAAGCAGAAATGCCTCGATCTTTGCGGTATCGTAAGTAAAATCGTCCGTCACATCCGGCTGCCAGCCAAGCAGCAGCACGGCATCGCTTGCCGCGATATCAAGCTCTGAAGAACGATGATATTCAACGGCATTAAGTTTGTAATTGTTTCCATTACAGTAGCCGACCTGAATTGGCAGCTCGCCATAGCTTACTGTCTGAAGCTCCTTATAGACCGGAAGCGCCTCCAGTTCTGCCACTGACGGCTCATAGATGACGTCCGCCGGACACGGCGTCTCCTGCATTTTTGCTAACAGCTCTGTAAAATCAATACCGGTCAGGACGCGTCCGTACTTGCGAAACGATGCATCCGTTACTTTTTTAATCTCCATTGTAACATCCCCCTTTATACTATTTTCACTGATTTGCACTGTTCCCGGTTACCTGATATTTCTGTTACCGGACGTGCGATTATAAGGCATCCTCCCACCTTCGGCGGGTCCCTCCTTATAATATTTTGCACTGATCCCGGTTATCTGATATTTCTGTTACCGGACGTGCGATTATAAGGCATCCTCCCACCTTCGGCGGGTCCCTCCTTATAATATTTTGCACTGATCCTGGCTGCCTGACATTTCTGACTCCGGACGTGCGATTATAAGGCATCCTCCCACCTTCGGCGGGTCCCTCCTTATAATATTTTGCACTGATCCTGGCTGCCTGACATTTCTGACTCCGGACGTGCGATTATAAGGCATCCTCCCACCTTCGGCGGGTCCCTCCTTATAATATTTCAAATATTGGTTTGCAGGCCGGGTAGATCTGGCGGAACTGCTGGTATCTCGCCTCGTATTTTGCTACCAGCTCCGGATCCGGATCTATGGTCTCTTTGATATGTACCAGCTTCGCAGCTGCATCTTCTACCGACGCAAACTCGCCGCAGGCTACCGCTGCAAGCATCGCTCCGCCGAGTGCCGGACCTTCCTCACTCTCGATCACATCAACTTTCAGGTTCATCACATTCGCGATGATCTTCTTCCACAGCGGGCTCTTTGCTCCTCCGCCGCAGATCTTTGTACGCTCAATCCTAATACCGAGTGCGCGTGCCACTTCAAGGGAATCTCGCAGTCCAAATGCCACACCTTCAAGTACTGCCTGCGTCATGTCCGCACGCGTCGTATCCATCGTCATGCCGATGAACGTCGCTCTCGCATTCGGATTGTTGTGCGGCGAACGCTCTCCCATCAGATACGGCAGGAAATAAACGTGATTTTCGCCGAGCTTCGTGATCTGTGCCTGCTCCTTTGCGTAATCCTTCGTGCCAATAATCTCATCCATCCACCATTTGTTGCAGGACGCTGCACTGAGCATGCAGCCCATGAGATGATAATGGCCATCCGCATGTGCAAATGCGTGGAGCGCATTGAATTTGTCCACGCCGAATTTTTCAGAAGAGATAAAGATGGTGCCGCTTGTGCCAAGAGAAATGTTGCACATGCCGTCACCGACCGTACCGGTGCCGACTGCAGCTGCAGCATTATCACCTGCTCCTGCTACGATCTTTACATCCTCTGATACACCAAGCTCCTTCGCTACTTCCGGAAGAAGCGTACCAACCGCCTCATAGCTCTCAAAGATCTGTGCCATCTGCTCCTTCTTAATACCGCAGATCTCCAGCATCGGCTCTGACCAGCAGCGGTTCTTTACATCAAAGAGCAGCATGCCGGATGCATCAGAAACATCCGTGCAGTGTACACCGGAAAGCCGATAGGCCAGATAGTCCTTCGGCAGCATGATCTTCTCGATGCGCGCGAAATTCTCCGGCTCATGCTTCTTTACCCACAGCACCTTCGGTGCGGTAAATCCGGTAAACGCGATATTTGCCGTGTACCCGGAAAGCTTTTCCTTTCCGATCACATTATTCAGATAATCCGTCTCCTCCGAGGTGCGTCCGTCATTCCACAAAATTGCCGGACGGATCACCTGATCGTCCTTATCCAAAATAACAAGTCCGTGCATCTGCCCGCCAAAGCTGATGCCGGCAAGTTCGCTCTTATCGCTGCCCTCAAGCAGTTCCTTCAGTCCCGTGATCGTCTGCTCATACCAGTCCTCCGGTTTTTGCTCCGACCAGCCCGGATGCGGGAAATAAAGCGGATATTCTTTTGAAACAATTTTTCTGATTTTTCCCTCGCTGTCCATCAGAAGCAGCTTCACTGCCGATGTACCGAGGTCTACCCCTGCATACAACATAGTTTTTTCCTTTCTCTGAAAAATCGAAACGGAGATTTCCAGTCCGTTTCGCCAGTTGCTCCTATAGTGCCGCTCCATGCGGTACCGGCTCATCGTCGCCCGGCGTCATGATTTCCAGTACCTGACACATATTGTCGAGTTCCACTCTGGTGTGCTCGCCGCCATTCTCTCCGTCCCGCGTCCATGCGACCGGAGTCTCTGAGGTGATCACCATATGCTTTGTCTTAAAACGCTGCACAACCTCTGACTTCTGATCCGGGAACAGTACCGCGGAGATCGCCTCCTGCCACTCGATCAGGTTTTTCGGTGTGTGCACCAGCATTACCTCAAACATTCCGTCATTTAAGGCTACGTTCTTTCCCGGAAGACCCTTGAAACCGCCTACCGAGTCGGAATTTGTCACCATTCCGAATACGTAATCTCCCTCGCCGGTGTATTCTTCACATTCTACGTGAAGATGACTGCTGCGCCATGTTCCCATCCGCTTCATTGCCTCAAGCACATACGCGGCATGGCCAAGCGCATTTTTCAGATCCTGCCTCGTCTGATACGAAACATCCGTCAGCATACCAAACGCAGCCACATACACAAAATAATTGTCATTAAATTTTCCAATATCACAGGAAAAAGGCACTCCGTCTGTAATCAGCCGGGCTGCCTGTTCCATCTGCTTCGGTATTCCGAGACTGTTCGCAAAATCATTCGTACTTCCGGCAGGAATGTATCCAAGCACTCGTTTCTGTCCGCTGCGCAACAGACCGGTCACTACCTCATCCAGGGTCCCGTCTCCTCCGCTGCAGACGATCAGGTCAAACTCCTTTGCCCGTTTTTCTACCGTCTCACAGCCATCCATCTCCCGCTTGGTAGGATAAACCGTCACATCATATCCTTTTTTCGATAAAATTTCGATCACCTGAGAAAGGCTGCCTCTGATCTGTCCCTTGCCTGAGCAAGGATTGTATACAAATAAAAGCTTTTCCATTTGAACACTCCATTCTTGCTCTTGTGAATCATGTGCTTTCTTTTTCATGTAAGGCCGTCACAAATCCACTAAAATAGACAAAAAACGCTGCATAAGTCCACTTGTCTTTTGTCTATTTTACTACGGCATCACAAGATTCACAAGTAAATTATTGCGAATTATCTGTTTATTTTTGCTCACCCGGTACCACTACCTGATCTTCTTTCCATCCTTCATAACGCCCTTCAGCCGCAGTTCCTCATCCAGCAGCACGACATTTCCATGCTTGCCCGGCGTGATCGATCCATACTGTTCATAGATGCCAAGGCTCCTTGCCGGATTTGCCGTTGCGCACGCAACTGCAGTCTCAAGCGGGATCCCCATCTGTTTTACTGCTATCCGCATGCAGTCCGGCAGCGTCGTCACGGAGCCCGCCAGTGCACCGTCGGATACGAGCGTTGCATGGTTGCCCCGCACTTTCACATCCAGTCCTCCAAGTGTATACTGTCCGTCCGGCATGCCTGCCGCACGCATACTGTCGCTGATCAGAATCATACGGTCTGCACCCAGCATCTTAAACGTCGCACGCACCACAGCCGGATCCACATGCACACCGTCACAGATCAGCTCTGCCATCACCTGTTCACTGTCTGACACAGCCCCGACCACGCCAGGCGCACGGTGCGAAAACGGCGGCATCGCATTGTAGAGATGCACTGCATGATTTGCCCCTGCCTCAAACGCAGCCATCGCATGTGCATAATCTGAATTCGTATGTGCCAGCGATACATTCACTTCATCTTTTACCTCATGCACAAACGTGATCGCACCCGGTTCTTCCGGTGCAATTCCGATAAAGCTCACAAGTCCGTCCGCTGCGCGCTGAAATCTCCGAAAAATTTCCGCATCACAGGGGATGATATTCCGCTCATCCTGCGCACCTTTTTTTGCCTTGCTGATAAATGGCCCTTCCATATTGACACCGACCAGATCTGCCTCATCGTATGCAGCCGTTTTTTCTGCTTCTGTCTTTTTCCGGTATGCAGCTGCCACCGAAAGGATGTGCTCCAGTTCCGGCACCGGAAGCGTCATCGTTGCCGGTGCGATCGCCGTCACGCCGATCGATGCCTCATACCGTGCGATTTCTCGAATCGCCTCCTTGGTACCGTCACAGAAATCATATCCCATGCAGCCGTGAAAATGGAGATCGATCATACCCGGAATCGCATAACAGCCCTCGCCGTCCAGAATCTCTTCCCCCTCCTGCGCATCCGCATTTCCGACAAAAACACCGTCTCGGATACAGATTTCTCCCTCTTTGAATGTCTGGTCTTCCTGATATACTTTCACATTTTTAATAATCATCTTCCGTCCCTCCATACTCACCCAGTATAGCATCCGACCGGAAAATAGCAAGTGAGTTTATAGACTTTTCATAACCTTTTGCTCCTGCCCACAATGCAAAAAACTCCGGCAGAATTTACTCTTCCGGAGTTCTGCGTACAGTCAAAGCGGATATTCTTAATCCTCTTCACTGCCTGCTGGATCATAAGGGCCTGATCTATTCTATTCTGTTTTGTTTTTCCTTCTTAATAGCAATCCTCGTAAAGTTCCTTCACCTCAGTCGCGGTCAGCGCTCCAAAGTATACCTTTACGTCATCAAACTGTGCGCTGCGGACATCCTCATCCCCCCAGATTGCACCGCTGCCGACCATAACATCCTTTGCCTGCGAAATGCCGGTCTTGTTTTTGCGGAAGCAGTCCGTCAGGTCTTTCGTCTCCTCGCCAACCAGCTCACCGTTTAAATAAACCTTGATTCCCTGCGGATCTACCGTGTAAACCACATGCTCCCAGGTATCACGCCCGCCGTTTGTGGAAAGCAGTGCGCCCTGTACATCGCTGTAGGCGTTTGCATTGATGCGCGCGATCAGGTTTGCGCCGATCCGCGTCAGCGGGTAAGCATTGTCCGCATCCGCCTCAAACAGCGCACTGTGCTCAAACGTATCTGCTCCAATGTTGACCCACATTGCGACAGAATAGCCGGCCGGCTTAATGACGGAAAACGTATCCGCCGGAAGCTTTAAGTAATTTACGTTCTGCGCACCTTCCTCATTTGTGATGGAAAGAACATTTCCGCGCGTCTCATCTGCTGTGACTGCCGCACTTCCAACGAGCATCGCTGCCTCGGAAAGCGTGGAACCCCCGACTGCGGAAACCGTACCATCCTCTGCGACATTCTCAAAATCGTAACCGCAGATCAGATAAGCGTTCTGGCGAACCGTGACCTTGTAAGTCGATTCCACCGTCGTGCTGCCGTAGGTGATTGTAGCGGTCAGCTTTGCACGTGCATCCTCACCCTCTGCCGGAGTAACCGTACCGTCTGCCGCAATAACCGATTCATCCGAGCTGCTCCAGGTAACATCTGCACCCATGACAGAAGTCGGAAGCTCCAGGTTTTCCCTCGTCGCAGACGGGATCGTCTGGCCGATCGAGATTGCAGCCATGTTCGCGAGCATTTCCTCGTCATCCATGTCGATCATGCTGCCCCAGATGCAGGTATTGTCATTTCCGGTTGCCGCAAATGTCATGACCGGCGTCGTATCAGAATTTTCCTTGTGCTGACGGAAGAAATATCCCCTGTAAACCACGTCGTTCATCTCAACTGTCGCATAATCATAGCCTTTTCCTGAATCCGTCTTCGTCCACGTTCCACTCGCCGCACCGGATACCGTACCATCCGCATTTAAGGTGAGCATCTGTGTATCGAGCATTTCGCCGCTCGTCTTTGTTCCGTGATTGATAAACTCATAGGAGCCGACCACTTCATCATCCGTATAGTTTTCCGGCTGCTCACCACGGTACTCGTAAACCGCTGCCACCGGCCAGTTATCCTCATTTAAGAACTGCTGATGCACACGGACCTCATGCGCCTCCAGCTGCGGATCAACATCGAAGCGCTGATGGTACACAAGATAGCGGGAACCATCCTCGTCAATCAGTGCAGAGTTGTGCCCGGCTGCACGCTTGCCGAGCTGATTGTAGAAGCTGTAGTTGCCGATCAGCTTGATACCGTAGTTGTCATTATTTTCGCCGCTCCCGCTGGCATTTCCGCCTGCCGCATCCACATACGGTCCGGTCGGATTCTCAGAACGGAACAGACGCATGTTGTAGCCGCCCTCCGCAGTCAGCCCACCGTACGTCTCATACAGATAGTAGTAACCGGTCTCCGGATCATACTGAATGTACGGAGCCTCGCCGGACTGATGATTGCCGCCCGCAAGGTGAACGCCGAAGTAGCGGTCCACAAAATTGCCGGAAACCTCGTCTGTGGAATCAACCCCCGGATAAATCGCTTCTCCCGTCGTGCGGTCAAGCTCCAGCAGGAAAAGACCGCCGGACCAGGAGCCGTAGGACATGTAAAGCTTTTCTCCGTCCGCATCGAAAAACAGATTCGGATCGATCGCATTCGGTGCATAGAGGTTGTTCCAGCCTCCGGCTGCATCAAACCAGCTGTCGCTGATCTCGTCAATTCCGCCGCCCTTGCTGCCTTTTTCAATCAGCGCCGTGAGGTTTAAATAATCATTGTCCCACTTCGTATTGCGGGAGCTGTTGCCGTCCGGATCCCCCGTTTTTGTAAAACCGGAATAGACAATCGTATCCACATACGTATAGGTACCATCGATCGTTTTGGATACAAGATAGCTGATACAGGATCTGCGCCATGTCGATGAGGTGCAGCAGTACAGCATATAGGCGCCTGTGGATCCATCCTCCCACTCATAATACGGATTCCAGATCACATCCGGTGCCCAGATCGCATAGCCGCCGACGCAGTCACCGTCATTGTAACCTGCCCACCGAAACGGAACCTGAAACGTCTCCTGCAGATTTCCGTAAAATGGCGTATTTTCCGGATTGCCGTAATCGAAATTGATCTGCGTCCACTGAATCAGATCGGAAGATTTTGCAGAAGCAGTGTGGCTGCCGAGCACATAGCAGGTACCATCCTCATTTGAGCGAACAATCGACGGGTCATGCACGGAAACATGCGTCGCCGCAGTTGGCTGATCGTCCTTCGCCACGCCGGAAGCATCAGAAGAAGCTTCGATGATCCCCTCATCTTCCGCCGCCGGAGCGGCATCTTCGACGATGATCTCATCCGCAAGAGCAGTCACAGCGGAAGTCACCGCAAGCACTGCACCAAGTGTTCCGGCAAGGATTGTCCGTGCCAGGCGGCTGCGCCGCATAGATTTGTTGTACATAATGACTCCTTTCTTCCGGCCATCAGCCGGTATCCGTCAGAATTAACGCCCATCTGACGCCATCGGTTCTCTGCTTATTATTTTAGAAAAATCTAAAATAATATAGATAAATCTATTATATAGGAACCTGCGACAAATAGCAAGAGAAAGATAAACGAATTGCCGAAAGAAATCTATTAAAAATCCGCTTCATTCGTAGAAAAAACGAATGAAGCGGTGAAATAAACAGATAATACCGAAAAATATGTACATTTTTACTTGTACAGCCCCACAATTTTCTTTTTGCAGTAGAAAAACGCCGGAATCAGAAAGGCATCTGCAAAAATCCATGCCATCGGATGTGCCAGACAAATGCCGGTGTATCCAATAAGCGGTACCACTACCAAACCGGCCAGTGATCGTGCAATCATTTCCAGCACACCGGATGTGATTGCAAATACCGAAAAACCCATACCCTGAATCGTAAAACGCACGGTGTTGACCAGCACCAGAAGGCAGTAACCCGCTGCCGTGAATACCAGGAACCGGTACGAATACGCGACAACCTGCGCATCCGCCGTATCCAGAAACAGAAGTGAGAGCTGCTTTCCGGTCAGAAGCACAAAAACGAACAGCACTGCCGAGATCACAAATCCGAGCAGTGACGCATCGCGCAGTCCTTTTCCGACCCGGTCCAGTTTGCCCGCTCCCATATTCTGACCGCTGTATGGTGCCATCGTCGCACCGATCGCCTCGATCGGACAGCTGATAAATGCATTGATGCGCTGTGCCGCCGTGACACCGGCCACGGTCATGGAACCAAATCCATTGATCGCCGCCTGAATGACAAGCGTACCGATCGCTGTGACCGAATACTGCAGCCCCATTGGAATTCCCATGTAGCACAGCGTCTTCATATAAGAACCCCGCATCTTCCATTCTTCTTTTGAAATACGCAGGATCTCAAATTTTTTCTTCATATAGAAAAGCGAGAGGAGGCCGGAAATGCCCTGTGAGATCACGGTTGCCAGCGCCGGTCCCTCTACCCCCATATGAAAAGCGACAATAAACACGATGTCGAGCACGATGTTAATCCCGGAAGCGATCGCCAGAAAAATGACCGGTGAGCGGCTGTCGCCGAGTGACCGGATGATCGCCGCAGTCACATTGTACAGAAACGTTGTCGGAATTCCAAGAAAAATAATGACGATGTACACATACGCATACTCAAAAATATCCTCCGGCGTATGCATCAGCGTCAGCAGCGGCCGACAGCAGGCTACGATCGCCGTCGTGATCACGACGGAAAAAATCACGCACAGCCATGCGCTGTTTGCGACAAAACGTCGCAGCTCCGAATCTCTTTTTGCACCGAACATCTGTGAAACCGGTATCGCAAAACCATTGCAGACACCGGTACAGAAGCCGATAACAAGAAAATTTAAGGAACTTGTCGAACCGACGCCAGCAAGCGGCCCAACGCCAAGAAACTTGCCCACGATCACCGTATCCACCATACTGTAAAACTGCTGAAACAGCATTCCTAGAAACATCGGGATCGCAAATCCGATGATCAGCTTCAGCGGATTCCCGCTCGTCATATCCTTCGTCATAATCTTTACCTCGTGCTGACAAACTGACTGTTGTAAATCTCTGCATAAAATCCGTTTTTCGCAAGCAGCTCCTTATGTGTTCCCTGCTCCACGATATTTCCATCCCGCATCACAAGAATTACATCGGCATTGCGGATCGTCGAAAGACGATGAGCCACGATAAAGCTTGTTCTTCCATTCATCATCGTGTGGAAAGCCTTCTGAATCTTAATCTCTGTTCGTGTATCGATTGAGGATGTCGCCTCATCCAAGATCAGCATCGGCGGCAGACACAGCATAACACGCGCGATGCAAAGCAGCTGCTTCTGTCCCTGGGACAGATTTCCGCCGTTTTCAGTGATCATCGTATCATAACCCTCCGGAAGCCGGCGGATAAAGCTGTGCGCATGTGATTCTTTGGCCGCCTGAATGATCTCTTCATCAGTAGCATCCGGCCGCCCGGTTCGGATATTGTCACGGATCGTACCGCTGCGCAGCCACGTATCCTGAAGCACCATGCCAAACGCGCTCCGCACGCTCTCCCTCTTCAGATCACGGATATCCGTTCCCTCGATCCTGATTGAGCCGCTGTCCACATCATAAAAACGCATCAGCAGATTGATCAGCGTTGTCTTTCCGCAGCCGGTCGGTCCCACAATTGCAATCATCTGACCCTTTTCCGTCTCCAGGTTAAAGTCCTGGATCAGCTTCTTCTCCGGTGTATAGGAGAAATTCATATGAGAAATCGATACGCGTCCGATCTCCTGCGGAAGCTCTTTTGCAGGCTCCGGATCCGGGATCTGCGGCTCCTCGTCGATCAGTTCAAACACACGTCCCGCGCATGCCACTGCATTCTGAAGTTCAGTGATCACACCGGAAATCTCATTAAACGGTTTCGTGTACTGATTTGCATAGGAAAGAAATGCGGAAAGCTGTCCAACCGTCATCACGCCGCGCACTGCCGCAAATGCGCCGGCCAGTCCAACCGCCGTGTACACAAGGCTGTTGACAAAACGCGTCGACGGATTCGTGATCGAGGAGAAAAACGTCGCCCGCAGAGAGCATTTCTGCAGCCGGTCGTTGATCTCATCAAAGCGCATCTGCACCTTTTCTTCCTGTCCGTACGCCTGCACGACCTTCTGATTCTCGATCATCTCATTGATCAGCGCTGTCTGCTCACCTCGCGTCTTCGACTGCAGTTTAAACATGGAATACGTGCGTTTTGCAATAAAATTTGCCACCAGCAGGGAAACCGGCGTCAATACTACAACGACCACAGTAATCCCTGCATTTACCGAAAGCATGAAAAACAGGGTCCCGACGATCGTGACGATACCGGTAAACAGCTGCGTAAAGCCCATTAAAAGTCCATCTGCAAACTGATCGACATCCGCGATGATGCGGCTGACAATATCGCCGGAAGAGTGGGTATCCAGATACTTCAGCGGAAGAATCTCGATCTTTGCAAACGCCTTTTCCCTGATATTACGCGTGACCGTATAGACGATCTTATTATTGCACACATTCATGATCCACTGCGCCGCTGCTGTGACCACGACTGCCGCCGCCATCGTGCGCATGATTTCAAAAATTGCGGAAAATTCTACCTTTCCAGGCCCTAAAATATGATCTACCACATTTCCGGTCAGTACTGGAAGATACAGCGTCAACGCCACAGAAACTACCGCCATCAGAAGGGAAAGCATCACCAGAAGCCACTGCGGCCGGATATAATCCAGCACCTTTTTCATGATCTCTTTCTGTCCTGTTTGCTTTTTCATTCTGCATCCTCCTTCGGAAACTGAGAATAATATGTTTCCTGGTAAACACTGCAGTGCTCCAGCAGTTCCTCATGCGTCCCGCAGCCCGCGATCTCGCCGTCATCCAGCACAAGGATCTGATCCGCATACTGGATCGTCGAGGCTCTCTGTGAAACGATAAATACCGTCATCTCGCCGGACAATTCCCGGATCGCCTTTCTCAGCTTTGCATCGGTCGCAAAATCAAGTGCTGAAGCACTGTCATCGAGGATCAGGATCTCCGGATGACGCACCAGCGCACGTGCGATCGTCAGACGCTGTTTCTGTCCTCCGGAAAAATTGCGTCCCTCCTGCTCAACTACCGCGTCCAGTCCGCCTTTTCCATCAAAAACAACTTCATCAGCCTGCGCCGCATGGATCGCCTCTTTCAGTTCCTCCTCTGTGGCATTTTCATTTCCCCACAGCAGATTTTCACGGATCGTACCCGCAAACAGCACCGCTTTCTGCAGTACAATGCCGACCTTGCCGCGCAGCTGCTGCAGATCATAGTCCCTCACATCGGTACCGTCCACCTTCACGCAGCCTTCGCGCACATCGTAGAACCGCGGAATCAGCGAAACGAGGGAAGATTTACCGGAACCGGTACCTCCGATGATACCGATCGTCTGTCCTTTTTCCACCCGGAAGCTGATGTCTGTCAGAGAATCGGCTCCGGCATTTTTGTAGCGGAAACTGACATGGGAAAATTCTACTTTCGGCATCTGAGCATGCTCAGAAACGGATTTTTCTGTGCTCACCGTCTGCTTTTGAATGTCTATTTTCCCATCGGCACCTTCCGGCTTTGCCGCACGCTCCGCCCCGGCTTCTACGCTGCCCGCTGTGCCGGATACAATGCCCGGTTTCAGTTCCATGACATTCTGAATACGGTTTCCACAGGCGATCGCCTTCGTCACGTTGATGATCAGGTTCGCCAGCTTGACCAGTTCGACCAGGATCTGCGACATATAGTTGACCAGCGCTACGACCGCACCCTGCGTGATGATTCCGCCGTCCACGCGCACTGCCCCGGTATAGAGCAGCACAACGAGTCCTCCATTGATGACAATGTACGTCAGCGGATTCATCAGCGCCGAGATTCTTCCGGAAAACATCTGAATCTTTACAAGCGCTTCATTTCCTGCATCGAATGTCTCGATTTCCTTTTTCTCCTGGCGGAACGCACGGATGACACGCACACCCTGCAGATTTTCACGCGTCATGCCAGTTACATTGTCGAGCCGCTCCTGCACCTTCTTGTACAGCGGAATGCTCGCGAGCATGATGCCAAATACGATCACACACAAAATCGGGATCACCACCACAAATATGAGAGCCGCTTTTACATCGATCGTAAACGCCATGATCATCGCACCGAACACGATAAACGGAGACCGCATGAACAGACGCAGAAACAGATTTGTACCGGACTGCACCTGGTTGATATCACTCGTCATTCTTGTGATCAGCGTTGACGTGCCATGCACATCCATTTCAGAGAACGACAGGCTCTGAATATGTGCAAACAGCTCATGGCGCAGCCGTGCCGCAAATCCGACCGCTGCTTTTGCTGAAAAATACTGCGCCGTGATCGAGCACACCAGGCCGATCAGGCCGAGCGCCGCCATCAGAAGACACATCCGCACAATGTACGGACGGTCGCCCTGCGCGATACCGATGTCAATGATCTTTGCCATGACAAGCGGTACAAACAGTTCAAACAGTGCTTCGAGCAGCTTGAACAGCGGTGCGCAGACCGCCTCCTTCTTGTAGGCTTTCATATACTTTAAAAGCTTCCACATAATTTTTGTCCTCTTTTTCTATTATTTCATTCCTGCGGATATCCGCAGCTTATTTTGTAGACTGCACATCTCCGCTTTGATTTTAAGACTGCCTTTCTATTTTCTCACATTACAGGTCCAGCACCTGACAGGAATGATGGACCTTAGGAAGAAATTTTTCGAGCACATCCTTCGTCCGCAGCTTCAGGCTTGAAGTATTGATGCACGGATGACAGCCAAGATACTCCGATTCCGCGATCTCCCGGTCAATCAGCAGCTTCACCCGGTTCTGCGTGTCGTTCATCAGCCCCATAATGCTGACCGATCCCGGCGTGATATTTAAAAACTCTTCCATATAAGATTCATCCGCGAAAGAGAGCCGCGGCGACGGAATCTTTTTGCAGACATCCTTCGTCACAAACTTTTTCTCTCCTGGCATCATCAAAAGATAAAAATCCGTTTTCTGATGATTGCACAGAAACAGATTCTTGCAGATCGTGATATGCAGCGTCTGATCCACTTCCGCGCAGTCCGCAATCGTCATCAATACCGGATGATCGACGCGTTCATACGAAATCTGAAGTTCATCCAGCAGATCATACACTGCGATCTCTTTTTGCAGCCGACCCTCATTCGTCTCCGGTCTTCCCTGATAAATTTCCATTGTTCCTCCTCTTCTGTCAATGCGGCAGGGTCATTCGCCGCCTTCTCCATGCTGTTGCCCGTTCTCCGTTCTCAAAGCATGTTTGAAAAATATTCCAGACGGTCATTTTTCGCGATATCTTTCACCGTCATTTGATCGATACCTCCGCTTACAGCGGCTTGAACAATATTCGATTATAACCTGTCCTCATTGCAGTGTAAAGATACCAGTCCATAAAAAATCCCGGAAAAAACAGCGCATTTATTGTGCGCTGTTTTTTTCCGGGTAAAAAAATTTTATAATTATCCATTTATACGGGAGCAGACGCATTTTTATGCGGACTTCGTCCGCGGCGTCTGCGAATTATAAGGCATCTTCCCACCTGCGGTGGGCCCCTCCTTATAATATTATTCTACTAACTCCAATTCCGAGACCTCCTGGCCCGATGTGGCAGCTTACGGAAAGCGACAGCGGATCATATGTCACATCGTAACCAGGAAACGCAGCTGCTACCGCACTTCTCCACTCTTCCGCCTGCTCCGGCTCCAGATTGCTTCCGGCTACCATAATCCGCAGCTTCCAGCCATCCTGTGAAAAACGCTCCCGAATATCGTCTGCGATTGCTTCCAGCATCTTCGTCTCGCACTTTTTCATGCCGCGTACCTTGGCAAACGCGTCCAGCTTGTCGCCTTGAATCGAGAGAATCGGTTTGATATTAAACATCGATCCAAGCGCTGCTCCGGCCGCCGTCACCCGGCCGCCCTTTTTCAGAAATTCCAGCGTATCCACAGCCACATAAATACTGGATTCATATGCGGAATCATTCAACTTTTTCTGGATTTCCGCCGCCGGAATCCCTTTTTCCACCATTGCAAGTGCATCCATCGCAGACGATTTCTGTGTCACAGAAACCCTGTGATTGTCTACCACATACACCTTTCCCTCATAATCCTCTGCCAGATTCTTTGCCGTACTGCACGATTCGCTGAGCCCTGAGGACATCGGAATATAAACAATTTCATCGTATCCCTGCGCCAGCACCCGATCCCACAGATCCAGCACCTCTCCCGGCGAAGGCTGGGACGTTGTCACATCTCTTCCGTCTTTCAGCGCCTCAAAAAACTCCGCCTCTGTCAGATTTTCCCCTTCATAATAAACCTCTCCATCAATAATCACCGGCATCGGCATCAGAAAAAGCCCAAGTTTTCGCGCTTCTTCCTTTGTAATTCCACTGTTGCTGTCTGTGATCACGGCTGTTTTCATTGTATTTTCTCCTGTCATTTCTTCTGTACTGTGGTTTCGGATCTGCGAAACCGCTTTTATCGTTGCTTTGCTCCTGTTTTCTGAAAAATCGATTCTTTGTTTTGGTCTGCCAACCCGGAGATCTGCAATTTGATCTTCCTCCTGCCTGCCCCTGGTCAAATGAATCCTTGCATTTTCCTATTTTTTTCTGTATACTTTCAGAAAACATGTGACACATTGTAACACTCAGATTTTTTAAAATCAACCAAAAATTTTCAACTGTGACAAAACGGGAGGGTTTGTTTATGTCTGCCAAAAACGCCGCAAACCAGCTGGCGCGCGAGTGCATCGTCACCGCGCTTCTCCAGCTGCTCAAAGAAAAACCGCTCTCTGCACTCAGTATTTCCGAGATCACCAGCCGCGCCGGAGTCTCACGCATGACCTATTACCGCAATTATAAAAGTAAGGAAGATATTTTTGTCCAGGCACTCTCTGATATTCTGGACGAATACCATCGGGAATTTCAGGCGCTCTCCGACGGACACAGCCATTACGGTGATTATGCGAATCTGCTCCACTGCTTCACCTATTTTGAGAAGCACCGGGATTTCATCTACAGCCTGTTCCGCTGCGGCCTTGGCAACCTGCTCCTGACCAGTCTCTCCGATTACATCACAAATACCTGGTATCATCCGGAATCCGGCGACACGATCGAGGACTTCTATGTCCTTCAGGCATTCACTGGCTCTCTTTACAGCACCTACGTCAGCTGGGCAGTCCGCGGCAAAAAAGAAACGCCACAGCAGCTTGCACAGGTTCTTTCTGAACTCTATGCGAAGAAACGGTGACGTTTTTAACCTTTATTTTCAGCCCTTCAGGCCGCGCGCCTGACGATCCATGTCCTCTACCACAATATCATAGATTTCACCAAGCGTTGAGCAGTACTCCAGAACCTTCCACGGCTCATTCGTATGGAAATGAATCTTGATCAGATCCTCATCTCCAACCGCCAGCAGGCAGTCCCCCTTAAAATTCTCCGTAAAATAATCGCTGATCACATCCTCATCCAGATCATGGCCCTCGATCAGCAGCTGTGTGTCATAACGAAATTCCAGCATAAAAGCACCTTATCCTTTCTGTGATTTGTCATTTCTAACCACGTCCTATTTTAGCACCTGCTCATCATATAGAAAAGTCTTTTTTTGCAGATTTCCACTTTACATTTCCGGGCAATTTGTGCTATAGTAACAGCAATGGGGCATTGGCGCAGTTGGGAGCGCGCAACATTCGCATTGTTGAGGCCGTGAGTTCGAATCTCATATGCTCCATTATATCGAAAAAGCCCGTGTTTACGGGCTTTTTGTTGTTCTGAGAACCTATTTTTTCTTGATAAAAGCAGTTATTTCAGAAAAAAATTGACCGTTTGTCGACCGAAGTTTTCACCCTTCGCTGTTTTGTTTTCCTTTGATGATCATATTATAAACGTTTTCGCTTAAAAGGTCTCTGCTGTCGGAACAGAAAAAGTGTAAAGCGGACATTCGCAATCCGCTTTGCTACTTGCTCATGAACGCAGTCGCTTCGCGACCTGTCAGTGGGAGCTTTCAACTCCCACTGACATAAGCATCCCCCTTACCCACCGCTTAGTGCTCCACGCACTTGAAGCGGGGGAATGCTTATCTGCGTTCAAAATAAATCAAAAAATATTGATAAAGTCTACCAATCAGTGTTTTTTCGTTGCATAATGCTTTTGTCGTACAGGGTCACTTTCCTTTGTAATGTTTTTGTCAAATTCATTATACATCGGAAAGTCCTATACGATATTTTTTTATGAAAAAGTTGTAAAGTGGTGCAGTTATCAAAAACTTCATAAAAATCCGTGCGAATATAAAGCACCCATAAATTCCCAACCGATTCGCACCGGAAAATTCATTAATTTCCTTATTTATATGATTGTTTATTCTGCGTGAAAAAGATATAATGTAAGAGAAAATACAAATATGCACATTTTGTTCGGAAATTACTCCGAAAAAATTGTGTATGTTTGCTGTCGCTCCCTCCGCGGGAGCGTGGATTGAAATATAGATTTACAACTCCTTTCTTTCTGAGTAATAACGTCGCTCCCTCCGCGGGAGCGTGGATTGAAATACTGAGTTAATATCATTTGTTACTGTCTTACTTACGTCGCTCCCTCCGCGGGAGCGTGGATTGAAATCTTGTTGATGAAAGTCTCATGCACACCATCCCGCGTCGCTCCCTCCGCGGGAGCGTGGATTGAAATATTTTCAATTCAATCGCATATTCCTGTAATACTGGTCGCTCCCTCCGCGGGAGCGTGGATTGAAATTGTGAAGCAGTTGAATGAGTTATTGGACAAAGAAGTCGCTCCCTCCGCGGGAGCGTGGATTGAAATATGAAGTCTTACTTAGTGGTCTTACTTCAGAAGAGTCGCTCCCTCCGCGGGAGCGTGGATTGAAATGCCATACTTGCTGTTGGGGTGGTATGCGTATGTCATGTCGCTCCCTCCGCGGGAGCGTGGATTGAAATCATAGATTTGCTAAAATAGATAAAATTGATACAGTCGCTCCCTCCGCGGGAGCGTGGATTGAAATATACTCTGGACCGTCAATCACGATCAGCGCGATTGAGCGTCGCTCCCTCCGCGGGAGCGTGGATTGAAATGCCAATCGAAACTTTTTTTACCTCATCTATTCGGTCGCTCCCTCCGCGGGAGCGTGGATTGAAATAATCATATCTTCATAGAATTCCACAAGTTCTAAAAGTCGCTCCCTCCGCGGGAGCGTGGATTGAAATACTAAACCGAAGCGGTCCTTTGTTGTAATCGTGGCAAGTCGCTCCCTCCGCGGGAGCGTGGATTGAAATCTCCCAGGAATCTACCATGTAGCCAACGCTGACGTCGCTCCCTCCGCGGGAGCGTGGATTGAAATAAAAATCGTATGGGATATTGACAATGATCATCTTGTCGCTCCCTCCGCGGGAGCGTGGATTGAAATATCCGTAAAAGTGGCCATTGAGACAGACACTCATTGTCGCTCCCTCCGCGGGAGCGTGGATTGAAATCAATTTATCGCTAATAACGGAGTGTCGGGCTTTGAGTCGCTCCCTCCGCGGGAGCGTGGATTGAAATGCTGAGGATATTGTAGACGAAGAGGAAGAGTATAGTCGCTCCCTCCGCGGGAGCGTGGATTGAAATACAGTACGGATATGCATTTTTACTTGGATTGCAGGGTCGCTCCCTCCGCGGGAGCGTGGATTGAAATACTGCCACTTCCTCCCATTTCAGCCCGTGAATATAGTCGCTCCCTCCGCGGGAGCGTGGATTGAAATTTGCTTAAGGATGATTGTATCGACCTCCGTGGCTGGTCGCTCCCTCCGCGGGAGCGTGGATTGAAATCACGTCTCTTAAAGACAAAAGTGAAAGATATTCTGGGTCGCTCCCTCCGCGGGAGCGTGGATTGAAATAATGTTAGCGATTACGCTCTCACTTACGCCAAGCCGTGTCGCTCCCTCCGCGGGAGCGTGGATTGAAATATGTGTACTGGAATGACAAGGAACCATACACAGAGTCGCTCCCTCCGCGGGAGCGTGGATTGAAATACTGTGAATAACCCGGCTGCAGTACTTAAATGAATGTCGCTCCCTCCGCGGGAGCGTGGATTGAAATCTTTTGTGGCGGATGCTTTTTCTGTGCCAGGAAGTCGCTCCCTCCGCGGGAGCGTGGATTGAAATTGTTGTTAATTCCATTTTCGTAAAAGGAGCCGATGTCGCTCCCTCCGCGGGAGCGTGGATTGAAATGTGAAAGATCGCTGTATGTAATACCAGTCTCATATGTCGCTCCCTCCGCGGGAGCGTGGATTGAAATGTGTCCTCCCACGGCTCTGCCAGCCACGAGTTGACGTCGCTCCCTCCGCGGGAGCGTGGATTGAAATCTTTCTATGTACTGCCTTTCGGCATGGTCTATCTGTCGCTCCCTCCGCGGGAGCGTGGATTGAAATCCTGAAATACTGGTGCAAGTGAACCGCACAGCGATGTCGCTCCCTCCGCGGGAGCGTGGATTGAAATAATTTAAAACAAAAGACGATTGTAGATTGGATTCGTCGTTCCCTCCGCGGGAGCGTGGATTGAAATAGGTGAGCCGGAGAAAAACGGCATCTGGATTTCTAGTCGCTCCCTCCGCGGGAGCGTGGATTGAAATATTATAGCCTCGCGGATTTCCTTGTAGGTAATCGCGTCGCTCTCTCCACGGGAGCGTGGATTGAAATAACTTATAATCTGCCATAACGCCTCCTACGGTATTGGTCGCTCCCTCCGCGGGAGCGTGAATTGAAATTTGAAAAATTGCACTTTCTCATCAGTCCGATACCGTCGCTCCCTCCGCGGGAGCGTGGATTGAAATAACAGATGAAAAATCTGTATCCTCGGTGCTGTATTGCCTAAACGTTAAACTACAAGTACCTTGACAAATATCCGGCTGCTTTCGCGGCCGGATCAATTTTCACTGGCTTTCTTTTGTTTTCTGATGTATTCCGGCAGTTTTTCTGACCAGGGCAGAAGATCCCCTAAAAGATCTGTACTGCTTTCATCCTGATGTTTCGGGATTTCGGTCAGCAGATATTCGAAATATTCATACGGCTTCAGGCCATTTGCTTTTGCTGTTTCTGAAATGCTGTAGATGATTGCCGAGGTGGATGCACCATGCACCGTGTTGATCATCTCCCAGTTTTTTTCGTGGATAGGATGCATTTCATGTTTTCTGGTATTCGTATAGGATGACCTGCTCTTTCTGATACAGGCATCCGAACCGGTAGACCCACATCCAGCTTTTGCTGCCAGCGAGCCTTCCGTCTTTATTCACCAGGACCGGTGTTTCATCTGCCTGTATGACCTGATACCGGTACAGCGGGACTGCATTGACATATTTCCCATTTATGACTGCAGCTGCCAGAGATGGGGAAACAAGACTTCCCGGAAGCAGTTTCTTCGGACGCGGTGCTTTTACCATGTGGTCATCTGTTTTACTTGTATAAACCCCGATATGTTGTTCTTCCACCTCCACTTTTTCCGGGACAAAGCGGTAACACCTTGAAATGATATGCTTGTGGATAAGTATGTAGCCGCGAAGCTTCTATGATTTCCCTATGGCCCTTACCTTTACACTTTTTATTTTCAGCATCTGGTACTGTTCTTCCGTCAGTTCCAATACCTCTTTTGCCGAACGCGGCCACCGAAAGGCACCGTTATCCAAACGTTTGTACAGTAGCAGGAATTCATCCTCTTTTCGAAATGCAGCGCTTTAATCCAGTCGCAGCCTCTCTCTGTGATATTTCATAACCACCATCATAAATAAGCCTGCCTTACTTGTGATACAAGCAAGCCCCTACCCACTGCTTATTGTTCCTCGCAACCCAGCAAGGGACTTGCTTGACTCAGTTAAAAAATTAAAATATCATCTCCTGAAATTCCACGTTCCACTCCAATATGTTCTACCTTATTCTTGTAATTATTACCAAGAGTATAAAATCTGAGGCTGTCATGCTTCTCGTCTATTATGTTCTTTAAGATTTCCTTCAGCTGTATTGCCTGAGTATTATCTACGATACACTCAAAGACAGAATTCTGGACACGCCTTCCATAGTTCACACATTGCTTTGCGACTCTCCTTAATCTGGTTTTTCCTGCCTGCGTTTCTGTATTTACATCATATGTAACCAACAGCAACATTGTTTTCACCTCATTTCCATAGAAATGCAGGATAACCATCCAAATCTCCACGTAAAAATCTGGCCAGCAGCATACTCTGGACGTATGGAACCATTCCCCATTCTACTTTTTCATTCAGGTATGGATGTGTAATAATTTCTTTCTTTTTCTTCTGCCACTCTGTTAATATGCTCCGCCGCGTCTCTTCTTTCATTAAGACAGCGCCATTTTCTTTCTTTTGAAAATCTTTTCCGTTGACTATTTTTTTATTAACCAGTGACAATACAAACCGATCCGCAAGCGGCGCCCTCAGTTCTTCCATTAAATCCAGCGCCAGTGACATACGCCCTGGTCGTTCCGTATGCAAATATCCCACATATGGATCCAGACCTACTGTCTCAAGTGCCGTGCCTGCTGAATTCGCCAACAGTGTATAAGCAAATGACAACAATGCATTTATCGGATCCTGCGGCGGCCTTCTGTTTCTTCCCTGAAACTGAAATTCTTTCTTTTGCTGAAGAATCAGCTCATCAAATACTCCATAGTAGACACTTGCCGCTTCTCCTTCAAATCCACGCAACTGTTCCGCTGTTTCACAAACCTTAATGTCATCCAGCGCATTTTTCAGTTTTTGAGATGCTTCTTTTACTTTTTCAAGGTCAATCTGCAGACTGTGATCCCGGCATGCACGTTCCAATATCCATCTTGAATTATATACTTTTGCTAATATATAGTTTCTGGATATATCCATTGCCTTTTCTTTATCCATGCAACTGTCATATTGCTGTCTGCGCAGAACCACATTTCCTTTGATTTTCCCAGTAACCCTTGCCAGGAATTTTCCCTGTGGTGTCAGATAACACAGAGAAACATTTCGCTCTGCGCAGGCTCCCATTAAAGCCGGACTCGTTCCTCTATATCCAAAAGAAACGATTTCTTCCAGATTGTGCAATGGTATGCGTCCCATCTCTTTGTCATTTTCAAGCAGCACCACATTTTCTCCGTCAAGCGAAAGGTATCCGGTCTCAGACATTACATATAGCGTATTTAATAATTTTTTCAACCGTTCTCCTCCTCTGACAACATTTTCTTCATATAACCTTTTACTGAAATCGTTTTTTCCAGTTCCGGCATACATATTTCTTTTAATGAACAGGCTCTGCACGCTTTATTTTTCCGAACCATCGGTGTATATGACTTTTTCATATACTCATGCATTTCTTCCGTAATTTCTTCTACTTTATTTCTTAGCTCTTCTGTAATTTCTATCTTTTCCCGATGCCTCGTTTCTCCATAATATAGTGCCGCAAACGGAATAGAGGTACTGAACATTTCTTCCAGGCATAGTACCTGTGCCGTCAGTTGAAGAATATCTTCCAATCCGTACTTTTTACTGCCCTTTTTATACTCAATTGGAAACACCTGATATTCACCTCTGTGTCCAAACAACCGAATTCCATCTTCGCACTTATGAAATTCCACAACATCGCATTCTCCTGTCAGTCCAAGCTTTCTGGACACCACCGGCAGCGCTCTTGATATCAAAACATCCCTTCTCTTCTCTCGCAGATAAGGATCATGAGCTTTCTCGTGCATAATTTTTCCGATCACCGTATGTTCATTTTCCGCCCATTGCTGTTCAACATGTATCAATGCCCATTGCCGACGGCAGAATACAAAATGCTGGATTCCAGATATCATTAAATAATCATCTTCTGTATAACTCATTATATTTTTTCCATAACTTCTACTGTACTCGGTATCTTATCTTCGTGAACTTTTATCACATAATGCTGATACTTTCTTGGATACTCCACTTCCTCCTTTTTCCTTACCTCTACCGCGTCAAATAATTTATACGCCGGACAGTCACCAAGTTCTTTACTATGTTTAAAAACAATCAGTCTGCGAACTGCCATTTTTCCCCGTGCAGCAGAATGATCATTCTCAAACATGTTAATAATGGCTTCCCATAAAAGTTCCAGATCTTCTTCCGAAAATCCAGTTACCTTTCGTGCCAGGTTTGCCGAAATATATCCTTCTGCTCTGTACAATGCATACGGAACAATGTTTTTTCTTCCCATTTCTGTCTGCTTATTCTGTGCATCTTCCTCTGTTGTAATCGCTACACGCGTAATCGTAACTTCCTGGCTGATGATCGGATCTATGCTTCTGGCAAATCCGATCTGAACCGGTCCACGTACCTGTCCACAATTTAAAGAGGCCTTCACAAAAGTGGTCATTACTGCACCAAATGTTCTGATATCATAAAAATTTTCACACATATAGTCGCGAAGCTTTATATCAACATCTGCATCTGTCTTTTTCAAAGCTTTCAGCGCTTCTGTTACTTTCTTATCTTCTTTTTCCTTAATTCCAACGCTTTCACACGCTTCTTTATCGCTTCTGTTCAGCGGAACATCTTCCCGGATGTAAATTTTATATCCTGCCTCATTTTCCTTAACCGTTTCCACATAATTTCGGATTTTTCGTTTCAGGCATACATCTGTCACAAGTCCATATCCGCTCTCCGGATCAATTCTCGGCATATTTCCTGCATCCGGATCCCCGTTTGGATTTCCATTTTCCACATCAAAAAATACCACAAATTCATATCTGTTTTTTATTGCATCCATTTCTTTTTCCTCCTGTTATGCTTTCTTTTCGTATCATTCTTGTTTCTGGTGATAATATCCGAGAATAAAACGCCCCTGTTCTTCCAGATTTAACTGACTCGGACACTCGTCCAATTTTCCAAGCAGATCGGTCAGCTGCTTTTCGTATTTTATTTTTAACCCTTCTTTGTCTCTTCCCAGTTTTCGCATATGGCTGTTCTTCAGTTTCATCAGGATTGGAAATACGGTTGCCGGATTTGCACAGGCCGCATTAAAATATCGGTCACGAATCGTCGTGTTCAGCTTGCCATTCGCAGACGTTTCCTGAATTGCTTCCAGTACTGCAAATACTCTGCCCAGTATCTGAGCCTGCTCTTTTCTTTCATTTTTTCCATTGAGTTCCATATACACCCCTTCTTCCATATGATAATTTTTAATCTGAAACGCTTTTATTGCAGCCGCCCGCCCCCAGGTAACCCGTCCCTGTTCTGCCCTGATTCGAAGTAAAATCTGACTGTACAGGCTCTGCGGGTATCTTGTATCATTTAATACTGCCTGAAATACTGCAGGGGGAAGATTTTTTGCCGGCTTTTTGTCTTTTGCTTTCTGATTTACCGTTTCATTTATCATCCTCCAAAGCCCCACATATTCTCTTTCTTCTCCCTTGGGTCGCACGATTTTCATTCTTTCATAATGCTTTTCTATATTGCTGAGAATTTTTCCAAAACTGTTTTGATAGAAAAACTGGACAGATATTCTTGCTGCATTTGCTGCCAGTCCCGCGATATAAAACGGTTGTTCCGGATCCAGTTCAAGCTTATCCAGCTTTACTTTTTTTCCTTCCCTGATTCGTTCAAATACCTCACGAATTTTTTCCGTGTTATCCTCATCCCGCTCTACTGACCACAAAAATACCTGCTGATATTCTTCCTTTCCGTTTTCTGCCCAGAAAACAATCGTTGTATCACCGCACTGAAATACATATTTTCTCTGTGACAAAAGATAATTTAATGCAGTAGTATAAGCAAATGCAGCATATGTACCTACCGCAGCATTATAGCTCTGTGACATTTCATAGGATTCAAACGCCGGTGCATTAAAAGATACAAGCGCAGCTCCGCTTGACTGAGCCCCCTGTAATCCTTTTATGAGCGGATGGATTCTTGCTATTTCCGTTCTTTCTCCAGTTACGAGGCAGACTCGTTTTTCTCCATTTTCACTGTTCTTTTCCTTTTCTTTTTGATATTCATCCCAGATCAATCGGATTTCTTCATCTTCTTGTACTTCCTCTCCTCCTACTTCAAAAATAAGATTGCCGCCGTCTGTGACTTCCTTATACATTTGTTTTATCCAATTGTCTTCCTTCGCCTTTTTCGGATCCCATGTCTCAAAAAAAGCTTTTACTGCACTGCCAGCTTCCCCTTTTGCATTTTTTAAAATGGAAAAATGCTTCTCTTTTGCCGCCTCAAACCGTTTTATTGTTTTTTCACTACAGCCCTCGGCATCAATTCCAAGCATATATTTGGAGTTATCACACAGAAAATTGGGAACGATCTTGGTCGAGCTTCTTCCTTCCATTAGCGGGACCAGTTTTACATCTGCCACCCATATCGTTTTCTTTCCTCTTTCAACTTCCTTTTGGGCAGGTATGATTCCTTCTATTTTTCCCTTGCTGTTCAGACGAATAATATAAGAAACTTTTGCGCTGCACCATCCCGGCAGCGCAGTTTTTCCATCCCGTGCCAGTGTCTCATAATATTTGACTAATTCCTGCAGAATCACTGTATCACCTCACAATTTGTCAAATCGATCACGCCTCGATGCATTACTGCCCGGAAAAACCTAGGCTGAATATCCGGCAATTTTGTATAATCCATTCCCCACAGCATAAGACCCATATCACGTTCCTCCACATTGTCATATGCTGTTACAATTTTTTCTTCCCCGCAAATGCTGAAATGAGCCGGAAATTCCCGGCAACCAAGATAGGGTGCTTGAAAACACTCCCCTCTTTGCAGCCGACGCATAATAATATCCTTAAATTTTCCAGGATTATCCGACGCGTTCGCATTTTCTGTCATCTCAAAATGTGCTTCTATTATATACTCCACATCCTTCAAAATCACAGATGATCTCTGCACTATATCAGCTTTTGAACTGATATACAGATCTTTCTTTTTTCCATTATACGCAGATAAAACATTTGCTGCGGAGATCTTGCTTTTTACTTCATTTCGTTTTATACTAATAAATTGTATCGGTTTTATAACATAAATACGATCTACAATCCATCTCAGGCCAGGATGCCAGTACACACTTTCAAGAATTCCGATCGCCGCTGATGGCGTAATCACATCATACGAATACCTTTCCGTTTTCAGCTCCGGCCTTGAAAAAAGCGCATAATCCCCCCATACTTTTACTCTTACTCCTCGTGCCATTTTTCCACCTTCTTTTTCTTATTTCATTTATGTTTGTTGTATATCTCCATTATATTCCTTTCAAGCATCCTGTCAATCATTATTTTTCTTTTATATTTTACTTTTTTTATTTTCCATGCTATAGTCTTTTAGTCACAGCCTCCGTTTTATGAGCACTGTGTGGATTGAAATATTTACGTTTGTTGTAAAAATAAAAACAGCCATCCGAAACTGCCTATACAATTTCGAGTGGCTGTTTTTATTTATTTTCAGAAAAATATACCCTCTCCTTCTTCAATTTCAAGCATCAGTCCATATTCATCCGTATACTTTTTTTCATCAGAAATCACAAACAAATTCGTTTTCCCCTGCATTGACAGTTCTTCAATCATTCCATTTTGGAAAAACTTTTCAGCATCCTGCAGGTATACATTTACACTGTATCGCGATGCCTTTCGCAATAGCTCTTTTGTCATTCCTTTTTGTCTTATTTCCTCAAAAATGGTTCTGGCTTCTGCCTCCTTTGTGATTAAAATCGAAATGCCTTCTTTCCCAATCAAATGAAAATCTTCCGAAACTTTTCGAAAAGGAAGATCTCCTCTTTTGAATCTTCCAACAATATCCTTTTCATCAAGACTTTTTCCTTTGTAATGATACAGCTGCTCAAAGTAACTTTCTATCGTCTCTGGCATATCCAGTTCCATATTTTTTTGCATAAGTGTCTCAGTAACTGCAAGCGCCAGTTTTTGACTTTGCACTTCTTTCGCATTTTCCAATGAAAAAATGTACGTATTACTCTCTTCTATTTTCCGCTTTCCATTTCGATTGCATCTTCCGGCTGCCTGAATCATAGAATCCAATCCGCTCTTTTCACGATACACTGTATCAAAATCAAGATCCACACCGGCTTCTACCAAACTGGTAGAAATAACAAGACATGTTTTTCCTTCCGCAAGGCGGTTCTTTATTTCCGCATATTTTTTTTGTCGATGCTTCGGGTACATTGTCGTTGAAAGATGGAAAACATCTTCTCTCCCCATTTTTTTCATCATTTGATACAGCCGCTGCGCTTCCTTCCGTGTATTTACTATACATAATGCTCTTTTCTCGTCAGAAAGCTTCTCTGCCAGTTCTTCTTCTGACAGTGTGCCCATATTAACCAATTTACATCGCTTAAAAAAGCGAAACTGCTCTTCCACACGCGGGCAAAGTTCCTTCACCTGAACCGACTCAGAAAAAAACTGCGGAATCGCCGGCTGTGTTGCCGTACACAGTATCTCTGTACAGCCATAATATTTATACAATTGTTCCATCATTACAATACATGGTTTTATATAATTCACGGGCAGCATCTGCACCTCATCATATATAATCACGCTGTTCGCTATATTGTGCAGCTTTCTGCACTGAGAAGTCCTGCTTGCATACAAAGATTCAAAAAACTGAACATTCGTAGTAACTACCACAGGACAATCCCAGTTTTCAGTAGCCAATTGTAATTTCTCCCGTATTTCGTCGCTGATAATGTCTTTTTCTTCGTAATTCACATTGCTATGATGCTCCAATACGTTTTCAGCGCCAAGAATTTCTCGAAAAACTTCCGCTGTCTGCTCTATAATGCTTGTATACGGAATCACATAGATTATACGCTCCATTTTATGCTGTGCTGCATGATGCAGCGCAAATGCCAGAGAGGAAACGGTCTTACCGCCTCCCGTAGGCACAGTAAGCTGATAAATTCCTTTTTCTCCCTGGCTCAGGCTGATACATGACTTCAGAATTTCGGTACGATGTCCATTAACAGTTTCCTGTTCCGCATTTTCCATCCATTTCTTTTTTTTCATATATTTATCCAGTCTGTCCGTCAATTCCTCTATTGTAGTATACTGGATATTCCGCTCTTTCTTCATAAACGCTTCCGTATCCAGATAATCTGCATCTACAAGACAGGAAAATATAAAACGAATAAACGCTGCAATTGTAAAATTGGGAAATCTTTCCCCTTGTGTATTGGAAAATGGAGGCCTTTGTATTTTCGAAATTTCTATTTCCTGTTTATAAGCCTCGTAATTCTCTACCTTTTTTCCCAAACGCCCATATAACGTACCATCCGATCCATCATCCTGCTTACTCCCGCTATCAGGAAGACCTGCGTGATGACCTGCAATGCAATAACTCATCAGCTGATACAAACCGTTTTTGTTCCACGCTAACTGTGCTCCTGCTGTAGAATGATCTACTCTGATATTTTCTCCCCTGATTTTCCTCTGAAACTTTTGTGAATACTTTCCAATATCATGTACTATGCCGCTAAAATATCCCCACTCAGCGGCGTCAAACGAAGAGGCTAACTTCGAAGCCAGCTCTGCCGTATGTTTCAAATGTACGTGTAACGGCTGTTCCTCCCATTTTTGTTCGTCTGTTTCCTTTCTGTGCGCAATATACTCAGAACGCTGCACTGGCGCATCATTTTCTGCCATTTTGTTTCTCCTCCTCCCCAATCCTCTTCTCAATCTCCTCTTTCACCAGGCCCTCGCCGATCACGATCAGCACTTCCTGACCTTCCTTGATGGGATGGATTTCGGTGGTCTGGCGGGTGGCGTTCAGTTCGATCCAGGTACCGTCCTCCAGCTTCTGGAAGCCTTTGATGCGGAATACACTGCCGCACGCCGGGCTGTTCATGATTTCCTTTACTGCCTCGCACAACTGAGCCTCGGTCAGATGGCGGTTCATGAAAAACAGGGAATCGAAATCGCCATTGTCATCCACATCCTGCTTGACGTAGCTGGCCGGATCGTAGCCGCAGGAGGAAATGCGTGCAAAGTCTTCTTTGGTAAAGGAGTTCCAGTCGGTACTTAAAATGTGTGATGCATCGATCTCCCGTTTACATTTTACCTGTGCAAGGGCATGGTTTAAATGCATGATCGTCTGCCCGATTTCTTCTGGCGAAGCTTCCTGGCTGCGGCTCAGGACGATCAGTCCCGCGTTTGCCGCCTCGGAAGCAAGAACATAATCGGCCTGCTCTGACAGATTCGGATCCAGCTTTGCATCGACGATCGCAATCACATTGCCGATCTCATACCAGCGATCAAGCGGTTCCTCGTGCAATGTATCAAAAAATTCGTCCATATCGAAGATGCCGGACGGTTCGATCAGGACACGGTCATAACCGCACATCCCCATAGAGATCAATTTTGTCTTGAAACGCCTTCTATGACAGTCACGATCACAGCCGCCCGATACCATTTCCAGCTCGCAGTTATCACCGCGCAGGTCCGAGAGCAGCATCATATCGACGTTTATTGCACCGTAATCATTCTCCAGAATACCGATGTTCTGACCCTGACTCATCAGATACGAAGCGTATTTTCGAATGAACGTTGTTTTTCCGGAACCAAGAAATCCAGTGATGAGATCTATTTTTACCATATCTGTGTTGCTCCCTTCCACGCGGTCTGATATACCGTCATTTTCTCTTCTGCTATTTCCTGTCAGATATCCTTTTTACGTTTCCTGCTTATTGCTCCGGGCAACCCCGCAGGGGACTTGCCCTATTCGGTTAAATTATCATCTGACACTTGCTTTCACTGTGAATCATACATTCATCATTGCTATAATTCGTCCTGCTGCCAGGTTCTCCCCTCTGTCCTTCACAAACAGAACTTCTTTGCGATCCAGAGGCATGAACTTTCGTAGCCAGCTGACCTCCTCTCACATCCGCAGCTTCTTCCGGAACTCCCGCAGCGTATCTTTCTTCCGGAAGATAAACAGTGCGGCCAGCATCAGGATGCTGATTCCGGAACAGACGACAGACGGCTGTGTGTAATGCACCAGATTCAGCCACAGAAGGAGAAGCGGTATACAGCCTGCTCCCGCAGACTGGACAAGATAAAACAGGTATTCTTCGCGCTCCAGGCGGTTTACTTTTGCGATGACTACCATCGAACACTGGACAGCAAGCGCGCCGAACGGCAGCACGAAATCAACCGACCATCCGCGCCAGCCTGTGAAGTGATCCCAGAGCACCGCCAGGACCGTGACAAGAAGCAGCTGCCACATCTCATTTTTGAGGATGTTGCGGCGTTTGGTGTAAGCCACTGTAACGATCGCCCACGCACACAGACAGCCGGCGGCCGCAAACCAGAACCAGTTCAGCGTGCCAAGTGTCAGATAATTGATCATGCCGCACAGCACCGCCACTGCCAGACAGAGAAAGGTAAAGATCTGTATCGTCTTTCTGCCTTCCGCCTTCTGTGCCTCTCCGCAGCCCGGGAATTCGCTTCCTGTCTCTTTGCACGGGATCGATTCCCGCTTCATGATATTCTGAAAACTGCGCGGAATGCTGTCATCCGGCAGTTTTGACGTAAAGCCAAGCACCATTTTATTGCCAAATGAGCACGAACACAGCTGAAGCCCATTCGTACTCGCAAAAAATCCAAACTGCCTGATGTAGTCCTGATACTGCTCCGGGAATCGGACAATGCCGATATTTGAGTAGACCGCCGTGATGCAGCGGCTGCCCAGATTAGCTCCGACCATCAGAAATCCTTTTTTCAGTTCCAGTGGAACAGCACGCAGCAGAGGATTTTTTTCCAGACGGACGTATCCGTTCATCCGCATCGCCATCCGTTCTTTGACCAGCTCTTTTTCGAACTGTGCCCTGACATCCTGCAGCACATCCTCAAACGTCGTCCCGTCCTCAAACGTGTGCCCTGCCTCGATCCAGCCGAAAAAGTTCGTCATCGACTGAGATGGGAAAAAATTACGCAGGTTTACAGGGATCATCAGTGTGATCGGGCGGTTTTTCCGGCTTTTGGGCACCTGTTCAGCAATTGCACAGAGCATGACGGCAGCCACATAAACGGTGATCGAGACGCCGTGTGCCTTCGCTTTTTTGTGCAGTTCATCTACCGGTATCTCAAGCTCCGTAATACGCATGTCCTCATGCAGCAGTTTTTCGCCTTTCAGCCGCACCGCATCCGGCTTTTTCTCCTTATCCCGCGGTGCCTTCGACGAATAATACTGAGAAAAGCTGTCTTCCTCCTGCACGCCGCGCGTCATCTCCTTCGTCGTATCGATGCGCGGCAGACCCGCGGAAGGATGCCGCAGGATCAGGTAATTCTGCACCAGTTCCTGCAGAAAATGCATCGCTCCCGTACCGTCTGTCAGCGCATGAAACACTTCGAAATTGATCCGGTTCTGATAATACGTCACCTCAAAAAGCAGTGATTTTTTATCCGGGATATACAGCCTGCTGCACGGCGGCTTCGTCTCCTCCCGCACCACCGGCCGGATCTCCCGGTGTTCCAGATAAAACCAGAACAATCCCTTGCGCAGCACCGCCTGAAACAGCGGATACGTTTTCATCGTCTGATCGAGTGCTTCCTGCAGCGTCGTTTCATCCACTGTTTCCTTCAGTTCACAGTAAAAACGAAACACTCTCGTATCGTCTTTTCCCGTGACCATCGGAAATGCAAGCGCCGCATTGTCCAGTTTTCTCCATTTTGAGTATTTTGCTTCCATAAATGATCGGCTTCTTTCTATTTTCTCTTCCGGCAGTATTTTTTCAGGTCACAGGTAATACGGCCCGCAATGCCTCTTTTTCTCTGCTGCCAGAAGCTTTTTTACTGATACAGGCAGGTCATTTGCTGCTTCTTACGTTCCACAGTCATTCCGAAAACCTGCCCGATTCGATTTTCTACTGCCCCAGAAACTGGTTGATATACGTAAAACTCTCCTGCACATGCCAGAACCGGATTCCAAGCGCAAAAAATCCGTGAAATGCCCCCGCAATGCGGTACTGCTGTACTTCGTTTCCGGCTTCTTCCAGCCTTCTGGCATACTCCTCGCCCTCGTCGCGCAGCGGATCCAGTTCCGCGGTCAGAAGTAATGTCCTCGGAAGATTCCTGTAATCCGTCTCCATCAGCGGCGCAAAATACGGATTCTGGCGATCCTCGGGACAGCTCTCGTACAGTGTCACATAATCTTCCATTTTCACCGCAGTCAGCAGGTAATCGGTTCCGTTCTCCCGTACCGATGGATACGGGGATGCTTCCGTATAACAGTTATTAAGTGCCGGATAGATCAGAATCTGGCGCTCTACCTGAAAATCTCCGGTATCCCTTGCTTTCAGGCAGACGGCAGCCGCCAGATTTCCTCCGGCGCTGTCCCCGATGACCGTGATCTGTTTCGGATCCGCATTTAAAATCGCATGGTTTGTGTAAAGCTCCTTTGCCGCCGCATAACAGTCGTCAAATGCCGTCGGGAAACGGTGCTCCGGCGCCAGGCGGTATTCGACAGATACGACGATTTTTCCGGTGGACTGCGCCATGCGTGCGCAGACACGGTTGTAAGTGTTCACACTCTCAGTTACCCAGCCGCCGCCGTGGAAAAACAGCAGCACCGGAAGGGAAAGTTTCCCCTCCTTCTCCTGCTCCATCGTCTCCTCACTCGGAAAATACATCCGCACCGGCACTTCATAGTCCCCGTTACAGATCTTCGTGTCCAGTTTCCGGATAAAAATCCGCATGGCATCCAGCTTCTTCAGGTCTGCAATCCGCCGCGATGATTCTACGTCAATGTTTCCGTAGGATAATGCATGCAAAATGCTCCGCATTGTTTTTGATATCATGATTTTCTCCCATTCCCCATCCCATATACGATGTCCGCCGCACACATCGTTGAATCCCGGTAATCTTTCCCGGTTCAAGCGCCGCCGGGTAATGCCAGCTGCAAAGCAGAATTCATCCGTATTGCTTTCTTTTGTTTCGTCCTGGGACAGGGCAGCTTTCTTCTGCTCCATGCCCTTTTGCATTGTACCACAGATCTGCTCTTTTACGATGCTGTTTCGGAAATTTTCTTTCTTTTTCTTCTGCTCTTCGCCTGTGGCATTCCATCCGTCTTTTTCTCTTTCCTTCTGTTTTCTATCCGCAGCGTTCCATGCCCCTTTTCCTCCTGCGGCTAAATCAGTCATTTCAAACCAAGGGTAGTTTATTATACCATACCGGTTCTTTCTTCTGCAAAGGGATTTTCTGGCGTTTTACGTTCGCTTCTGAAATTTTACCTGGCTCCAGGCTGCAGCAAAAAGGCGATCTCCATTTTTCCTCTTGACTTTTATTTTCTACAGTTGTAGTATTTATACATCTACTACATCTGTAGCAGATGTATGGTATGCAGACTGCAGTCCCACTGCATGCTTCTGCAATTAACGAACGCGGATCTGAATTATCCGCTTCCTTTGAAAGGAGATTATTATTATGAAAAAAAGAAAACAGTTACTTGCAATTTTGGCTCTCTCGGCTGCTTTTTCCTGGTCGCTTCCGGCATTTGCAAAGGAATTTACCACCTCAGACTCCGTTCTGACCATTGACACACCGGATGACAGCTGGGCACAGATCAAAGATGATGCGACGCTCGCAACCCTGACGAACGGAAAAGACTCTATTACTTTAGAGCACTATAGTAACGGAGAAAAGCTGCCTGATATCACAGTCGCAGACGATACGTATGAGAAGGTCTGCCAGAATATCATTTCCACGCGCAATGAAGTCTTTCTGATCACCGGGCTTGCCGCTGATAAAAAGGATTTTGACGAGATCCAGAAAGCAGTCCAGAGCGCAGTGATCAACATTTACGACACGAAAAAAGCAGTAACGCCGTCTGATCCGGCTGCTGATACCGGTAATTCTTCTGACAGGGATTCCTCTTCCGAAACGAATCCTGCACCATCCACGGACGGCTCCATCGATGAAAGTATTTCCTTTACCGGCTGGATCACCGGTGCAAATGTAAATGTGCGAAGCTCTGCTTCCACCGATGCGTCCATTATTTCCACCGTGCCTTACGGAAATCCTGTCTCTGTCACCGGCGCCATCACTACAGGCAGTCAGGTCAGCTGGTATCGCATTGATCTCGATGAAACCACCGGTTTTATCTCAGCACAGTATGTTTCCAAGGCTGCCCCGACCGCTGAGCAAAACGGCATCACTCTGACCGACGAACAGCTCACGCTTTACACTTCCGATTACACCGGAGCTACCTATATTAATAAGGCAACCGACGGAAACTGGTATGACGGCACCGGCCGTCAGTATGTCCAGGCCTCCGGCGATTCCTGGAGCAGAGTGTGTGACGGCAGTATATGGACTGATATTCCACAGGCAAAGCCTGACGCAAACGCTTCCAGAACAGTCACTGTGACCGATCCGGATGGGCTAAATGAGATGACACTGTATCTGGATGCTGATTCCGGCAAATGGCACAACAGTTCATGGGGCATTTACACAGACAATGGAAATAATACGTTTACCGGCCCGGACGGCACAATATGGACTGTCGAATCATGACCTCCTTTTTCTTGACACCTCCTGCCCTCTGGCGTAGTATACGGACAGGAGGTGAACTTAATGAAAAATAAAATCATCCGTCTGCCCGACTCGGAGCTTGATATCATGCTGGTGCTCTGGCATCACACACCGCCGATGAGCAGGCTGGAAATTGAAACCGTAATCAATGAAAAAAAGGCACTGGCTCCCACAACGATCCTGTCCCTGCTCTCCCGTCTGGAGAAAAAGCAGTTTGTCTCTGTCACAAAAGAGGGAAAAACGAATTATTATACACCTCTGATCTCTCAGGAAGAATACCAGAACTGTGAGAGCAAAAATGTACTGGAGCGTGTTTTTGGCAATTCCTTAAAAAGCTTCGTCACCTCTCTTTACCGGGGCAAAGAACTGACGCAGCAGGACGTAGCGGAGCTGTACGATTACATTCAGGAACTGTACGAGGAATCTGACTCTGAAAAAACATCCAGGAAATAAACCGGAGGAATCAGGATGACATGCTTTACCTTTCACATTCTAAAACTCAATACGATCGCGGCGCTCATCATCTGCGCCGCGTGCATTGTTTCTCGGCTGACCAGGAAAAAATATACCTGTAAATGGAAATACTTTGTGTGGCTTGTGACCGCGCTTGCTTTGCTGGTTCCGGTTGACCTTTCTCCGTTTTCCAGGGTTCAGCTGCAGATTGTACAGCCGACAAGGCAGACTGGGATGCGGCAAAATTTTGAATCTGCCACAGCCGCAGATCAAAATTTTGCCGCATCTGACCACTATCTGTCTTCTGACGACACAGCAGATACAGCAGCTGACCATTCATCTGCACCATCCAGCCAGACCGGCCTGCAAGATGCGCCGTCATTTTCTGCCGTTTCAGCGGCCTCAGGCACGTCTTCTGAATCAGGCACATCTGCCGCCCCGCTCGTGCTTTCCCTGCACTCGCCCCGGCTTTCCCTGTACGGCTTCCTGCAGCTTTTTTCCTGCATCTGGCTGACCGGCTTTGTCCTGCTCGCAGCTTTTCGGATCCTCAAATATCGGTTTTCTCTGTGGTCTTTGCACCGCTGGAGCTCTCCGGTTCAGAATTCGGATGTGATCCATCTCTACCGCAGCATCTGCCGCCGTGAGCATATCTCAGCCCCGCCGGGGCTTATGGAAAACCGCAATCTTTCCACGCCGGTACTTGCCGGACTTTTCCATCCGGCTCTTTATCTGACCGAAGCACCATGCGACCGTGAAGAGCTTTCGTTTATTCTGCGCCATGAACTGACACACTATAAGCGGAGAGATCTGTGGTTCAAGCTGCTTCTGCTTGCCGTTTCTACCATTTACTGGTTCAATCCGGCTTTGTATCTGATGCGCAGTGAGGCGGAAAAAGACATTGAAAACCTCTGCGACGGCCGCGTCCTTCAGGCTTCTCCGATGCAGTCCCGGCTGCATTACAGCCAGCTGCTCTTAAAAACAGCTGCGCTGCAAAATCACATCCCGTATCTCTCAGCCAGTTTAAACGACAGCAAGCTGGTTTTTAAAGAACGGATCCACTACCTCACAGAACTGGCGAGCCTGCGGCGTGGGACTCCTCTTTGCCTTATGTTCTGTGCATTTTTGCTGACCGGCAATCTTGCCATTGGCAGCTCTGTCCTTCCGACCCAGGCACAGTCTGCCACTGATTTAAGTGCAGATTCCACCGTCTCTGAAAACTCTGCCTCTGTTTTGGCACAGATTGATGCGCGTGCCAGCGCAAATGCGGCGCAAAACACAAAAAATTCTGACAGTGGATCTGGTGTAAATATTCCAGCAAACAATAGCGGACATCTGGACGGCTCATCTTCAGACCCTGACGGCACTCTGGTCTCTTCCGGGACAAACAGCCCTGGTACAGCTTCTCCTGCTGATCATGATGCGCCGGTCTCCGGTCAGTCACCAGATACCACCGAAAATCCGGTCGACACGACCGGCGGAAATCCTGATAACCCGGATCCGGGCAGTCAGGGTACCGCACCAAATCACACCACCCCTGGCAATGCAGACACTCCGCCCGAAAATCCCGACCCGGACACTCATCCGGGCAGCGACTCTGCCCTTCCGTCCCTGACGGACACCCGGATCACGCTTTACGCCCTGCAGGCAACCGGCGCCACCTACGTCTGGCAGGCCTCTGACGGAAGCTGGTACGACGGTGATTACCGGAAGTATGTTCCAAACGGCGATGGAACCTTTACCTGCTCCGACAATCAGAGCCTGTGGACCTCCGAAACACCTCCGTCTCCTGCTGACCATGCCTCAGCTTCTGTTTCTCTTGTCTCGGAGGACGGGCTGAATGTGAACCAGCTTTACTACGACAGTGACACCGATATCTGGCAGAATATCGCAGGCGGCATCTACACTTCCAATGGGGACGGTACATTCACCGGACCAAACGGAGATCTCTGGATTGTTATCTCCTGATGCGCGATCCTGACAAAATTATCTGCGCCTTGGAAACGTTCTGTTTATTTTTTAACAAAATGGAAATTTTCACTGTTTTTTTATTGATTTTATCGACTAATCATGTATAATATAGGCTGGAAGTCGGAGCAATCCGCTTTTTTTGAAAGATACTGTCGATTCTGCGTATGCAGGAGCGTATCTTGTTCACATTTAAGAAAAGGAGTAAATGAAAAGATGGCAAAGATCGATTTAAGCAAGTATGGCATCACTGGAACCACTGAGATTGTCTACAATCCGTCTTATGATCTGTTATTTGAGGAAGAGACAAAGCCGGAGCTTGAAGGCTACGAAAAAGGTCAGGTCAGCGAACTGGGCGCAGTTAACGTTATGACCGGTATCTACACAGGCCGTTCACCGAAAGATAAATTCATCGTTGTTGATGAGAATTCCAAAGACACTGTATGGTGGACTTCTGATGAGTACAAGAACGACAACCATCCGGCAAGCCAGGAAGCATGGAAAGCAGTAAAAGAGATCGCTCAGAAAGAGCTTTCCAACAAGAAGCTTTATGTAGTAGATGCATTCTGCGGAGCAAATGCTGATACTCGTATGGCTATCCGTTTCATCGTTGAGGTAGCTTGGCAGGCACACTTCGTTACTAACATGTTCATTCAGCCGACCGCTGAGGAGCTTGAGAACTTTGAGCCGGATTTCGTTGTTTACAACGCATCCAAGGCAAAAGTTGAGAACTACAAAGAGCTGGGTCTGAACTCAGAGACAGCAGTTGTCTTCAACATCACAAGCCGCGAGCAGGTTATCATCAATACATGGTACGGCGGAGAGATGAAGAAGGGTATGTTCTCCATGATGAACTACTATCTGCCGCTGAAGGGCATCGCTTCCATGCACTGCTCTGCAAACACAGATATGAACGGTGAGAACACCGCAATCTTCTTCGGACTTTCCGGAACAGGTAAGACTACTCTTTCCACAGATCCGAAGCGTCTCCTGATCGGTGATGACGAGCACGGCTGGGATGACAACGGCGTATTCAACTTCGAGGGAGGCTGCTACGCAAAGGTTATCAACCTGGACAAGGATTCTGAGCCGGATATCTACAACGCAATCAAGAGAAATGCTCTTCTTGAGAACGTTACTCTGGATGCAGAAGGCAAGATCGATTTCGCTGACAAGAGCGTAACCGAGAATACTCGTGTATCTTACCCGATCAACCACATTCAGAACATCGTACGCCCGGTATCCTCTGCACCGGCAGCTAAGAACGTAATCTTCCTGTCTGCAGACGCATTCGGAGTACTTCCGCCGGTATCTATCCTGACAAAGGATCAGACACAGTACTACTTCCTGTCTGGATTCACAGCAAAGCTTGCTGGTACAGAGCGCGGAATCACAGAGCCGACACCGACCTTCTCCGCTTGCTTCGGCCAGGCATTCCTGGAGCTGCATCCGACCAAGTATGCAGAAGAGCTTGTTAAGAAGATGGAAAAGAGCGGCGCTAAGGCTTACCTTGTAAACACTGGCTGGAACGGAACCGGCAAGCGTATCTCCATCAAGGATACACGTGGAATCATCGACGCTATCTTAAGCGGAGCAATCAACAACGCACCGACCAAGACGATCCCGCACTTCAACTTCGAAGTTCCGACCGAGCTTCCGGGTGTTGATCCGGCAATCCTTGACCCGCGTGATACCTACGCTGATGCTTCCGAGTGGGAGACAAAGGCACAGGATCTTGCTTCCAGATTCGTTAAGAACTTCGCTAAATACGAAGGCAACGCAGCTGGTAAGGCACTGGTTGCTGCAGGTCCGCAGGCTTAATTCAAACCAAACCATACGCAGGATCGATTATGAACGGCAGGCTGCTTTTGCAGACTGCAGGGAATATCTGATGACTGCATAAAAGAGGCATCGCCTCATCCATCCGGATGGGCGATGCCTTTTATATTTCTTTTAAGCGTAAGCGCTTTTTAATTCGACGACTTGTGCAAGCATCGAAGGTTTACACAAACTTTGGGATACTCCCACAATATTTTGTATCTTTTTTTGTCAAAACTATTATTTTTTTTCAGTATCTATGTTGCAATATACCAGTAACGCAAACAGTCTTTTCTTTCGTTGCGTTTCTGAACGTGTTCTACTAGACGATGCTTCTTTATATTCCTTAAGCATACCTTCATAGTTATTCCCTTTTGCAAAATATTCCGCATAAAACTTTTTGACTAAATCTGCTTTGCTTTCCGCTGAAATATTTTTTTTCATTAACATCCAAGCAAAAGAAAAAACAGTATATAAATGAGTTGTCCAACATAAACGTTTATTTGCACAAAAGTCCAAATCTAATTTTTGTAATACCTCTATTACCTTTTCAAATTCGCTTTCTGCTCTTCTGATATTTACTTCATCATCCTGATATTGACTATATAGTTCATCCAATACCTTTTGTGATGAATCAAGCAACTTATTTTCTAAAACAACGAAGAACAGTTCAGATATAAACTCCACATCTTCCATTCGTACACTTTTCAAGCGTGAAAGCTTATCTGCCCAAAATGTATCCTGCACTAATTTTTTTATTGTAACTAACAACACACTATCATTATATTTTGCATTACGTAGTTCTTGATATGTCAATGGTTCACCATTTCTATTCAATCTGTCAAACACTGACGCTACTAATTCTTCCTTTTGTTCATATAAATATTCTATATTTAATGAGTACGTCCAGAATTGTTTTATATAATCCGGAAAATCAGAATTTAATCTTTTTATTTCTTCAAAAGTTAAACCTGCAATTTCGCTAGCAGTCTTTAAATTAGCCTCATCAATAAAGTCGTCTTCAGCAAAATATGATGTAAGCGGTATTTTGTTTTCAATAAAATCAACTATCGTCTCTAAGCGTTGTTTCCCATCAACAACATCATAGACTGTCTTTCCTGTATCAGTATTAACACAAGGGCGTAAAAAAATTGCAGGCATTGGATAATTTTTCAATATAGAATCTATTAAAAAAGATTTTTTGTCTTCTGACCAAACGCCACTTTTTCTCTGATATGAAACTTCAAAACGATATTTTCCAAGTTGATAATTATCATAAAATTCCGATAACGTCAATGATGTTGATTTTCTTTCAAACAGTTTTGCCATTTAATATCCCCCCTATTTCAGACGAAGAATGTTGCTGTACATAATTTGTAAAAATGCTACTTAATACCGCATTTAAATCTCTCGGCGGCATTGGATTTACAAATGTAAAATTTGAATCCTGATTCAAATTAATTAACAATTCGTCTAACTCTCTACGATCAACATGCCAATATGATATACCACACAATACAATTTCATCTTTTTCCTCGATGCTCATGGCCATATTCTTCGCTTCGTTTCTTAATTTCTGTGACCATGGTGCTGTTGTCCCTAAGCGCATAGAATCCCCAGCCGGTGGAATTATTGCACCCTTAGGATAACGTGTCAAATTATCATACTGTATTTCTAATTGCTCAATAGGTACTCCCTCAAAATCCAAATTATAGTTTACAGAATATACAGCAGCAATATCTCCTCGAGGTACGAAACTTATAGAGCCATGCGGTTTAATGATTTCAACTTTTTCATCCACGAAACCACTAAATCCGCTTATTTTAAACGGAATTTTCAACACTTTCAAAATTCTTTCCAACCAAATATCATAATTATAAGTAACAAAAACAATTTTGTCATATTCACTTTCTTCAATAGCTTTAAAGAAATTCACCCACCCCCATAACGTTTCGTTTTTTAAAAATTCTTCTAATTGCTCATCTGAAATCATCGTATTGTAACTGGAAAATAAATGCCTTAAATACATATTCAGCTCAGAATAAGCCCGCAAATATATTTTATCCTTATTGGAATTAGTTAATTCCAATCGTTTAGCCTTTTGTTCTGGCTCATTTACAAAATCAAAAAACATATTCGCACAAGTAATAATTTCTTCAATTAGTGCATTACTCTCTTCTTTCGTATTATAAGGCCTAGCCCCCAATGTCCACAAAGCAGGGCTATTCTTAAAAGACAAAAATCCTGGTTTTTCTTCCCACGGAGTGCTAATTTTATCACCTAATCTAAACAAATTACATACATCTATTTTTTCATTAATTGACGGATCCATTTTAGAATAAAAATGTAAAAAATCTATTGTAAATCCATTTCCTAATATAATAAAAGCTTTTTTCATCTTTCTTTCATCTGCCTCTTGTATTCAATATTCTATTTGTCTTGTATGACATTTTATCCACTCATGCAAATCCAAAGCAATTCCTTTAGCCAGTAGATAAGGCACCCCATTCCCTACCATTTTAAATTTTGCTGACAATGATACTGTTGGCATAACTTCAAACCAATTTGGAACTGACTGAATAGCCAATGCTTCTGCTACGCTTATTCTCCTTGCCTCATATGGATGTAAATGAACCTCGTTATTTCCGTATGCAGCTGTCGGTGAATATCTCCATCTATGCAATCGCTTAAATGATTTTCCAAAACTATCTCCTTCTGGAATTGTATTAAATTTATCATTTACTATAGTATTAAAGAAATCATTTCCATTAGGATGATGAATTACATCATTTTGTCTGAACCAATATTCAACGGTTAATTCTTCGATAATATTTTCTGGAACTGCCAGCTCATTTTGTACTGCAAATTCGTTTATTGTTGGCCATTCACATTGTTCTATATTTTCCAAGTTATATTTCTTATGCATTCCGATAGTATAACGGATGTTTCTTCCAAATCTTTCTCTCCTCAAGCCTATTAATATCAATCTATCTCGTCTCTGAGGCACTCCATATTCTAATGCATTTTCTATCGAATCGAACAAAGAATATCCTGCTTTATATAGCTTTCTTTTCATTTTTTCGTAAAATTCTTTATGTTTTTTGGTCTGATAAAGCCCTTTAACATTTTCCAATAAAAAGAAGTCTGGTTTTCTACGAATAATTAAATTTACATATACATTTGTCAATTGTCCATTCTCCCCCTTTTCTCCCATGTTTTTACCAGCAGTAGAAAAATCAGGGCATGGAGGGCCTCCAATAAATCCAATTATTTTATTTTTTCGATTATTATAATCATTAAAAGATTCATTCCAAAATTCATTGTTCAAATATCGCCTTATATCTTCGTCACTATACCCATATTTACATCTATGCTCTTCATGTCTTCTTGCATATTTATACGAATCCAAAAAAATACTATTTTTTTCATTAACAAAAACTATGTTGAAGCCAGCATTTTCAAATCCTAAATCCAGGAAACCTAACCCCGAAAAAAAGGAAAATACTTCTATATCCATTTTTTCTTACCTTTTCTATTAATTTCTCTCTCTATTTCTTGACGCATCATTCTCTAAATTAAAAATTAATCTCCCGAATTAAATTCAACCAATTTTTCCCAATCAATGCTTCCATCTTCTCGACAGAAACTGTTAGAAAATTCTCTGACCAATCTATTCGCTGCCCGATTATAGCTTTCTTTATAATCAGCAACATATTTCTCTGGCATGGTTCCCATATAGCCAATAATCTTTATATAAAATTCTTCATCTCCTGTCAGTTCTGCCCAAAACCGTTTTCCAGCTAATTCCTGATACATTTTCGGTTTTCCTCTTCCGGAATCCTTCTTTTTTCCGTAACAATAACCAATATACGCTTCATATCTTGCTTTCACTTGCTTTGCCAGTTTAGAAGCAGCTGTAAAATTCTGCTCCTGTCTTTTTTTACTGTCGGCATTAAACACAGAGGGACCACTTTTGACTGCTATTGCAGAAATGGTATTTGTTTCGTCGTTTTGAATCATAATATCAATACCTTCTGCCAAAGCTTTATTTCCGCCACTTGCTGCAATTGCTATCGGTTCAAAAAAACAATTACCAAAAATTGTTTCTTCGCTGGAACTTACAAATGCTGTCAGCACTGAATCTACAATTTCAGCTGCGCTCTGCATAGCCTTTGCACGATATAAATATGGATTTTTACGTTTCATTACTTTTTGTATATTTAAACTATCTATCTTCTCAATTAACGTTCCATAAAATGTTTCCAATGCAGACGCAATCGCCTGAATTACAGCATTTTCATCGTATGAATTATTTAACGGCATATATACTCCCTCCCAATTCTAATGCATTCCGAATCTTATTGTGTACATTCGTACCTCTAAATCGCTTTGTTTGCACCAAAGCAGCATCATTAGCTACAGAAAGTATAGTCTTTCCAATTGCTTCGGCTAATCCAATCGGGACAGCATTTCCAATTTGACGGTATTTTGCTGCTGTCGTTCCAGTAAATACCCAATCATCCGGAAATTGCTGAATCCTTGCATATTCTTTTACACTTAACGGCCTGTTTTGTGTTGGATGACACATCATTGTCGCCTTCTGAACCGGAGAAGTAACCACCGTTGGCGAAGGCTGGTCATATGATAATCTTCTATAAAATCCAACCTTCCCTCCTCCGGATTTATACGCCCCTCCCATTGCAACGGGAATAATATTCTCAGGTAAGTCTCTCCAATTACCACCTTCTGGAACCATTTTCAAAAACTTCAATCTTTCTTCACTTAACGTTGCACATTCCCCATGTTCGAATTCCAAGTCTTCTATTGCACTTCTAACAGTCTGCCATTGATAGTTCTTATCCTGATGCATCTGAAAATGAGTCGGAATGGGCAGAAAAATATTTTCCTTATCGCGACTACCAATTAATACAAACCGCTCTCTAAACTGAGGGACTCCATAATTCACCGCATCAAGTACCCCATATACTGTTTTATATCCCAGTTTATCAAATTCAGATAGAATCACGTCAAGCACTGTACCTAACTTCTGATCAGGATCACTTTCATCTCTTTCAGACAAAGGTACATGTTTTAATGGCGATGACATAATCCCTTTTACATTTTCCATTACAAAAAAGCGAGGGCGTATATAATCTATCATCCGAATGAAATCCATGAACAGGCTTCCCCTCGGATCATTGATTCCCAATCTTTTCCCCGCTGTTGAAAAAGGCTGGCATGGAGGTCCACCACAGATCAGAAATGGCTCTCCGACTGACAAGCCTGTCATATCCAATAACTGTTGGGGCTGTATCTCCCTTATATCTCCACCCAATACCCTGTGGCCATTAGCTTTCATAGTTTTCACACAGGCCGCATCGAAATCCTGTCCAATCACTACATTTAGACCGGCATTTCCCAGTCCAATATCTAATCCCATCGCCCCGGAAAATAAAGAAATAACATCTCTATTTTCCGCATATCTGCTATAATCATTCTGGTCTATATTTTTATGCATTAAACTTTCTCTCCGTTTTTTAATACGAATTTTCTCTCAAAAGAACTATTTACCGCATCTGCTATACTTTCTAATTCAGCTATGGTAAAACTTTCTCTTTTCATCTTTCCGTTAAAATTCTGTGGTGTTGTCCCTATTCGTCGTGCAAGCTCAGCTACACTGATATCAGATCTTACACACAGCACCTTAATCTGTTCAGAAATCTTCATTTCGGGTACCTCGTCATTTAATCAACAATTACATTATCAGTATAAAGCATAGCGTTTATATCGTCAATCAAATAATTCACGCTATGCAGTTGATGGTACTTGTATCTTTTTATTTAAATTGTTAAAATACTTTATATAAAAAGGCGGTGAAAATACCTATGTCTCGTGATCCTGAAATCGTATCTAAAAACATGCGTAAAATCCATAGCAAAGATACATCCATAGAAATCCAACTTCGAAAAGCATTGTGGCACAAAGGATATCGATACCGCAAAAATTATAAAGCATTACCTGGTTCCCCGGATATTGTCCTCACCAAATATAAAATCGCCATTTTTTGCGACAGTGAATTCTTTCACGGAAAAGACTGGGAAGTTTTGAAACCCAGACTTGAAAAAGGTAAGAATCCCGATTACTGGATAAAGAAAATTGAGCGCAATCGTTCCCGTGACTTTGAAACAGATAAAAAGCTTCTATTTCTTGGTTATACCGTTATACATTTCTGGGGGCAGGATATAAAAAAACATACAGATGAATGTCTTCAGGTCGTTGAAGAAACTATATGGGATAACACTTTTTCAGATGACACCATCGAATTTTCAGATGTATAGCATAAAATTTGTGGCTGTATCTTTTTCGATACAGCCACAAACAGTTAATCATATATATATTAAAACTTTATCCATCTCATATCTGATTCCATTAGTACACCACAACCGTCTTAATCTCAAACGGCTTCATCTCGACCGTCACGGTACCATCGTACACCGCAAGCTCCTGCTCCTCTTCCTCAAGCATATTTGTCTGTGCGGCGCGGGTAACCGGACGCCCAAAGGTCAGGGTCGCTTTGCTGCGGCGGTTCCAGCACTCATACATACGAATGATCGTGCCCTCGCCATCCTCTGCCTTCTTGACCGTCTCGATGATGACGTTCGGCGCATCCACGGATACCAGTGAATACGATTTCGGGAGCGTGCCGCCCTCGTTTGTCTTTCTGGTGATCTGATACGGATTGTTCAGCGCGTAAGCCTTCGCCACCGTATCATTTTCCTGCCATCTGCCGACGTGCGGACATAAGGACCACGTGAAGCTGTGGTGCTCCTTATCGGCATTCGGATTCGGGAAGATCGCAGACTTCAGCATCGTCAGGCCGATCCGTCCGTTATGGATGTCACAGCCGTACTTGCAGTCGTTCAGAACACTCAGGCCGTAGCCGTCCTCACTTAAATCAATCCACTTATGTGCGCAGACCTCAAAGCGTGCGTCATCCCAGGACGTATTGTAATGCGTCGGGCGTTTTACATTGCCGTACTGGATCTCATACGTCGCCTCATCGGTATGCACGTCTACTGGGAAATAGCAGCGCAGCAGCACCTGCTTTTCATTCCAGTCGATCTCATTACGGATGTCGATCTGGTACAGATCACGGTAAAAGCTGATGTACTGGGTGACAACAGAATCCAGATAGTGATGCTCGATGCGGATGGTAGCGCGGATCGGTCCCTCTTCCTCGATCGTCACCTCTGCTGCATCACCGATCTCCCATGCCTTCTCGGTGTAATAATGATTGATATCCCAGGCATCGAAATTGTGCGGGCGGTCCTCATAGCTCATGATCACGTTTCCGCATTTGCCCTCCGGCAGAAGCTCGCGCTCTGCCATCTTATCATAAACGCCTGTAAACTGTCCTTTTTCGTTCCAGGTCACCTTGAAGAACGGCGTTTCTGCGCCGGACTTACTGATCGTCAGGCTGCTCTTCTCTTCTTTCTTTTCGTCTTTGTAAACGAGAAAGCCAAGGCGTTCCTCTGTGAGAAGGCCATCCTTCTCTGCCTCTGCCGGTGTCAGCAGGCCGATTTTTTCCACCTCTTCATTCTTCACCGGATGGAAGGTACGGTAGCCCTTGGACGGGATGTCTTTGATGATTGCAAGCATGCCGTTTCCGGATCTCTGCAGCGGAACAATCTCCTCGCCATCTAACAGCATGCAGTGCTCCAGTCCAAGCGGGAGCAATACCGGCGCAGCAGCGCTCTTGCTGTTCGGATTGTAGATCACGATATCGCCCATCCGGCCATCGATCCTGGCAGTCAGGTTTTCCAGTGCCGCATCCGTCTGTGTGCGGCTTACCGAAAACAGCTTCTCGTACTCTTCTTTTGACTCGTCATAGACCTCGCGGATCGAAGACCCAGGAAGGATATCATGGAACTGATTGCGCAGCAGCACGGTCCAGAGCTTTCCAAGCTCCTCTTTCGGATAAGTATATCCGCCTGCCTGCTCGGAAAGCAGTCCGTAAAGCTCAAGGTCTTCACATGCAAACTCTGCACGGCGGTTGAATTTTTTGTTTCTTGCCATCGAGGTATAGGTGCCGCGGTGATACTCCAGATACAGCTCTCCAACCCAGCGCGGAAGCTCCTCTTTTCCCTGTACGTGGGAATCGAGTGTCTCGAAGAAGTGGCGCGCAGTTGACATTACAGTCTTTGGTGCACCCGGAATGCCTCTGGAAAGACGCTTCTGATTCTCCAGCATATCCTTTGTGACTCCGCCGCCTCCGTCTCCATAGCCGTAGCTCATCAGCACCTCGCGGTTCAGCTCCTTCTGGCTGTAGCGCTGCCATCCGCCCATCGTCTGGGAGGAATTCAGATAGCCGTTGTACGTCGTAAAATGCGCCGTCTCCACGCCGTCCTCAACTGCACCTGCACCATAATCGCGCGTCGGAACGAAATGTGTCAGTACCTCAGTGCCATCAATTCCTTCCCACAAAAACGTATCATACGGCATCTTGTTGCGCTCATTCCAGCTGATCTTTGTCGTCATGAAATAATCGATACCGCATTTCTTCATGATCTGCGGAAGTGCTGCAGAATAACCGAATACATCCGGCAGCCACAGGATCTTGTTGTCCACACCGAATTCCTTTTTGAAAAATCTCGTGCCATAAAGGAACTGGCGTACCAGTGCCTCCCCTGAGGACAGATTGCAGTCCGCTTCAAGCCACATGCCGCCTTCCGCTTCCCAGCGTCCCTGTGCGATCCGCTCCCTGATCTGCTCGTAGATCTCCGGTGCATCCTCCTTCACATATTCATACAGCTGCGGCTGGCTCGACATGAAAATATATTCCGGGTACTGCTTCATCAGCTCCAGCACCGTCGTAAAGCTCCGCTTTGCCTTGTCTCTCGTCACGCCGAGCGTCCACTGCCATGCCACATCGATGTGCGTGTGTCCGACGCAGTACACCTCCGGCGCATCCATCCTGCCGCAGTACTTCTGATAAAATTCCTGCTCCAGATCTGCTCTTGCCGCCTTCAGGCTTTCAAAAAATGCTTCGGAATACTCCTTCCGAAGATCGAGCAGGCGCAGCGAATGATCGAGTGCACGGATGATGAGCGTCCGGTTCTCGTTTGACTCCGGCAGCACGCGTGCCACCTGATACGGCACTTCCAGATCGTAATAATAGCCCTCGATCTCCGGCTCCAGGATCTTGATCTCAGAATCCATATGAAGGGAGAAATTGTTGTCGCCTGAGTAGGCAGAGAGCAGGATTTTGAACTGTTCACCGCCTGCGGCGCAGTCCGTCAACAGGATCTCCCGGTGATTGACATCCAGTCCCATCCGCGGCTCCCCGTTCACATACGCATAAAACTGCGGGTTCAGCGCATCCCACTCGCCCTCTTTTCCGGTGCGCAGCTCATATACGACCTGCTTTCCCTTCCATTCCTGCGGAATCTGAACCTCTGTCTCAAAATAAAAATACTCCCGATGGCCGCCCCACAGATCACGGGACGGCAGCACCTCCCAGTCTTCTGTGTCAAGGGACAGCGGATCCAGTTTTTCGCTTCCCGCCTTTTTATATCGATAAGTTCCGATCGGTCGGATATCGCGATAAATCAGATTTTTCAGGTCTGTAATCAGCTTCCCGACGTGTTCCTTCATTAAAAACATCTGTTTTCCTCCTGACTTGTTTTTTCCGGCACTGTCTGCCCTTGTGCTTTCTTTTTAAGCCTTTACTGCCTGCAAAACGTTTCCGACAATTCTATGTTTGTTTCTACCGTTCTGCCAGGCTGTCATCCTCTACATTTTAACTGAGTCTCCAAGATAGTCAATGACGAATTCACAGAATACAGAATTTGCCCAGGAAAACCATGGCCTTGTATACTGCTCCGGATCATCCTTGCATACTGATTCATGCATCAGATCTGTGCCTGCATCTGCATTACACACCATTTCCAGTATCTTTTCTTTTTCTTCGCGGCTTTCACTCGTAAGTCCCTGAACACACAGAGCTATCATCCATACGTAGCTGTGCGGTGTATGCGGACTGCCGATTCCCTGCAGGGCACTTCCGCTGTAATAATATGGATTCCACTCACTTAAGATCACTTCTCTCGTATTCAGATAACGTTCTGCATTTTTTTTGCAATATCCGATATACGGCATGGCGAGAAGGCTTGGTATATTCGCATCATCCATAATGTTGTACTGTCCATAGCCGTCTACCTCATATGCATAAAATTCTTTCTGATGCCCAGGAACGATCGCATACTCCTCGATTGCTTTTCGTACCTCCACAGAAAAATTCTCTGCCTCTGCCGCAAACGCTTCATCTTCCAGCACCTCACGACTGACCTGTGCCATTTCAGAAAGAACGACACTGGCCAGCATATTTGACGGAATCAAATAGCCATAGGTACATGCATCATCGCTTGGCCGAAAGCCGGACCAAATCAATCCGATTCCGCTCTTTACAAGTGCACCCTTTCCGCCCCTGGAAAGCGTATCTGTGTAGACACAGTTTCTGCGCTCAAAATAGTACGGGGATTTTTCCTCATGATACTGCTCTGTCCGGAATACCTCCACAATTCTCTTTGCCGCTTTTCTCCAGCTTTCATCAAACTGCGACGTGCAGCCCGTATTTTTCCAAAGCTGGTACGACAGCTGAAACGGGAAGCAAAGAGAATCTATTTCATATTTTCGCTCCCAGAGTTCCGGCTTCATTTCTGTGCGGTCATCCTGAAAACCATTTCCATTTGCACTTTCATTGAATGCATTCGCATACGGATCAATCAAAATGCATTCCATCTGGCGCTTTACCAGATCACAGATTATCTCCAGAATCTCCGGTTCTTCTTTTGCAAACAGCAAAAACGGCCGCAGCTGGCAGGATGAATCCCGGAGCCACATAGCCGGAATATCACCGGTGATAACAAAGATTTTTCCGTTTTCGTCTCTTTTAATAGTTGTATCCAGTGTATTGGAAATACATTTTTCAAACATCCGCGCGATCTTATGCTCTGCTCTGAATGCTTCTCTGACTCTTTCCATCATTTTTTCAATTGCTTCATACTGCTTTTCTTTCTTCATCTTCTGTCCTCACAACTATATTTATCATAAGCAAAAACACTCTTTTCCCATCCGCTGACAGCTATGGATAAAAATGAAGTTTTGTCCTTCGCATCACTCCTGCAAGGTAAGCGACAGCTGCTCATACTCTTTGTGCTGCCTCCGATCAGCTTCCTCCTCTGCCTTTTTATTTCCGTTATCCACAGGAAGCTCCGGTGCTTTCACCAGGTCCACAAGTGACTCTGGGAGATCCTCCGCTTTCAGCTGTCTTACAAGCTCCCGCATCCTGATCCGAATCCCCTTTTCCCGCTCCAGCTGGCACAGCATTTCCAAAACAGGAGCTTCCGTTTCAAATGCCCGTTCTCTTTCCGCCTGCAGCTCACTGTCTTCCATTTGCATGCCATTACTCCTGCCTGCCACTGCAGAAATCGCCCGCCGGAGAACCTCCGTTCCGAGCAGAAGCTCTGATACTGCTCCCTTTTGCAGAGTTCGGATATTTTCCGTTTCCGGCTCATGCGTTCCTTCTTTTATCCAGAATACAGATATTTCTTTTTCAAACAGATGGCTGATGGTTTCTTTTATCTGTGCACACTGCTCTTCCTCCGCGCAGATCCATGCCGGAAGCGCTCCTGCTCCGAATATCTTGGCAATGATCTTTTGAAGCAGCTCCGCCTCCTTCCTTTCAAGCGAGCAAAGTACCAGACGTCTGCTGCTCACTGCCTGTGCCAGCTCGTATGCATCGAGGCCAGTATCCACTGGTTTCGCACTTTTTTGATCCTTTATCCACAGTGGCCGGTTCACTTTTGCACCGGCAATCACCGGAATCACCTCTTCCGGATCTGCATCGCGCAATACAGTTTCCGAATCCGAGGTCAGAATGATCTGAATTCCAAGCTCTTCCTGTATTTTCCGTAAAGTATCCATCAGCTTCAGAGAAAGAATCCCATCCAGTCCTGCATCCGGACAATCGAGCAATACCACTTCACTCTTTTCCGGACAATAGCGCAAAATTGCAGCCAGAAGCTGCAAAATGTTCAGCATCCCACTTCCGCAGTTACCAAATTCCAGGCGAACCGCATCCGCCGTTCCTTTCTCCTGATATTCTGAAATCAGATAACGCTCTCTGTTCTCGTCAAACTGCATATCGCAGATCTGAAATGCAAACTCTTTCTCCATCAGCTGCTCCAGATAGCGGTATTTCTGCGGCATCTGTTTTTTCAGATCAAGGATTCGGTTGCGCAGCGATGATGCTCCGCCATCCTCCGCGATTCTCGCCTCTATCGCTGCCGGAAACAGCCGCTCTTCCTGCAGCTTTACACCCCGGCCGCCCTGAAGATACAGCGGCGCTCTTGCCTGCAGACGCGGCGCACGCAGCTCCTCCTCCGGCGTCAGCAGCTTCACATTTATATTTTTAAACAGCTCTCTTACATGAAGCTTCAATTCATTTCCACGTTCATCCGTCAACTCCAGCATCGCTCCGCTGTTCTCATCGTACGTGGAGCTGTTGCGGGATATCCGATTATAAAACAGTCCCGACAGATCCTCCCGCGATACAAACGGAAGATCAAACAGGTAACAGCCGGTTCCGCTTACCTTGGACTGAAGTGTTCTCCGGTCTACCGAGAGCAGCCGTCCCTCATGCAGACTGTGCAGTGCCAGCCAGAGTGCCTGCAAAACGGTCGTCTTTCCGGCATTGCTCCCGCCGGTCAGGATTGTAAACGGACGCAGCTCCAGCCGCGTCTCCTTGAATTTTTTAAATCGTATCAGTCTGATTGAATCAATCAATGTTTTCCCTCCGTCCCCGTTTTTCTTTCGACAATCTAATTTTTCGTCATGTCAAAGCGGATATTCGCAATTTGCTTCGCTGCCTGTAGGATCATAAGGGATCCTACCGCAAGCGGGGCTTTCCCTATGATATTTCATAACCCAGCAGCAGCTTCACCGCTTGACCGGTCAGAATTTTCTTCTTTATTTGCTCAGCTTTTCTTATTCGATACCATTTTATAACATGGGACGGCGGAAAATCAATCGCTGAATCACAAAATTATTCATATCGACTTAAGTGATTCACAAAATCCTTTTTTCTTTGTTTAGTTAGTCTATTGAAATTTAAGTTACTTTATGCTAATATTTCCTGCATCGTCGCACTATATGTAAAGCAGGAAATTCCTGTTCCGATCTATTCTTCAGGATGCAAGTATTTTGCGACTGTTTTATAAAATTTCACTCGTCTCTGGACGGGGAAGCAAAATTTATTTTGAAAGGAGTCTTCATCATGAAAAACAAAAAATTATTTTATTCTTTGATCACTGCTGTTTCTGTCTTCTCCGCCGCCGTCATGCCTTCTTTTGCGGAAGAGGCTTCTGCTTTCCCGGTTGAAATTGAACATGCCTATGGAACCACTTCCATCGAAGCTCAGCCGGAGCGCGTTGTAACTCTCTTCGACAGTAACTCAGACGCTGTGCTCGCACTCGGTGTCGTACCGGTCGGCGTTTCCGCTGTTGGTTATGGGAATGTGGAAGAAAACGGACTGCTTCCGTGGACCAATGATGCTTTTGAAAAGCTCGGTGTCACTCCGAATGTATTTCAGGATACAGACGGTACAGATTATGAAGCGGTCAATGCAGCTGATCCAGATCTCATCCTGATTCCAAATTCCGGGGTTACCGAGGAAGATTACAACCGTCTTTCGGAAATTGCTCCAACCGTTCCATTTGCAAAGACTGCCTACGCAACTACCTGGGAAGAAGAAATGACCGTCACTGCCAAAGCACTTGGAATGGAGGAAGAAGGTGCTCAGCTGATCGCTGACACAAAGGATCTGATCGCCGATAAACTCTCTGAGCACCCGGAGCTTGAAGGAAAGACTGCTGCATTCTGCTATATTGATCCGTCCAACCTCAGCATGGTTTACATCTATATGCCGCTTGATCCGCGCGCTGCATTTCTCGAGGAGCTCGGAATGAAGGTTCCGGAAGCAATTACTTCCATGGCAGGTGCAGAAGATTTTTCTGTTGACTTAAGTGCAGAAAATATTGATCTTCTCAACGATGTGGATGTAATTGTATGCTACGGAGATGACAGTCTGATCGGACAGCTTCAGGCAGATGAGCTTATGAATACAGTACCGGCAGTGAAAAACGGTGCCATCGCTGTTATTTCCAGTGATTCCGATCTTTATATGGGCACTTATGCAACCGTTCTCTCTATCCCTGCAGTCATCGACGAATACCTTGACCTTCTCGGTGCAGCAGCTCAGAACGTTCAATAACCGTACCGTCATGAAAAAGCGAAAAGCTACAGTTCTGGCCACTCTGTCCGTATTCTTTTTCCTGTCCGGCATCATTCTCTCGCTGTGCTTTGGGAGCCGCTTTGTCTCCTTTTCTGCTGTAGTAAATGCCCTTCTTGGAAAAGAAACCGCTTCCCTTGAGGCAAAGGTAGTGCTTGCCAGGGTTCCCAGAACAATCTTTGGAATTCTCGCCGGAGGTGCACTTGGCATCTCCGGCACACTTATGCAGTCCGTTACCAGAAATCCGGTTGCTGACCCAAGCATTCTCGGCATCAATACCGGCGCTTCGCTCTTTGTCGTAGTCGGCATCGCCTATCTCCATATTTCTTCTGCAAATCAGTATATCTGGCTTGCGATTCTTGGCGCACTGCTGACGACCCTGCTTGTATACGGCATTGCTTCGCTCGGAAAAGAAGGTGCCACACCGCTGAAACTTGCACTATCCGGATCCGCAGTTGCAATCACGCTCGGCTCTTTTGTAAGTACCATCATGCTGCCAAACGATGCCGTCATGCAAAATTTCCGTTTCTGGACCGTCGGCAGTATCGGACGCGCAACCACTGAAAGTGTCCGGCTTATTTTTCCGTTCATTGCGGTCGGATTTCTGCTTTCTGTATGTCTTGCCCCGTCCTTAAACGCTCTGGCACTCGGAGATGAAGCAGCGTCCGCCCTCGGCGTAAATGTAAAATTTGTCCGAAGCGCATCAACCGCAGCAAGTGCCCTGCTCTGTGGTGCCACAACGGCCCTGGCCGGACCGATCGGCTTTGTCGGCCTTATGGTTCCGCATCTGATCCGCCTCTTTCTCGGATCGGAAATGCGCCTGATGATGCCATTTTCCTTTTTGGGAAGCAGCGCGCTTCTGCTTATTTCTGATGTCGTTGGACGCATCATCGGAAGCCCGGGGGAAACAGAGGTCGGCATCGTCACGGCAGTCCTCGGCGCTCCGCTGTTTATTTATATTATCAGAAAGGGAACGGTAAGCAGCCTATGAATAAAAATGGTTTAATGGCAGGTTATCGAAAAAGGCTTCGCCGCCAGCATACAGTCAACTGCATTCTCCTGCTTTTGATTCTGCTTTTTGCAGCTGCCTCACTTTGTTTTGGAAGCGTTTCCTACTCCGTAAAAGATGTATTTTCTGCCCTTGCAGGCCAGGAAATCGAAGGCGTCACCTATGCAGTCCAGAATGTACGCCTTCCACGCATGCTTGGCGCTCTTCTTGCCGGAGCTGCATTCGGCATGTCCGGCTACTGCTTTCAGAGTCTGCTTCGCAATCCTCTGGCAAGTCCTGACGTTATCGGAATCTCTTCCGGTACCAGCACCGCAGCCGTATTCTGTCTTCTGTGTCTGAAACTGCAGGGCGGAATCGTCTCCTTTATTGGCGTCTCGTTCGGAATTCTTACCGCACTGGCCGTCTATCTGCTTGCCTCTCCAGGCGGGCATTTCTCCCATGGGAAAATGATTCTGACCGGAATCGGAATTGCAGCCCTCTTTGATGCCGTCACTTCCTATCTGCTTACCAAAACGGCTGAATTCAATGTCAGTGTTACCATGCAGTGGCTCAGTGGAAATTTAAACGGGATCGAGCGAAAAAATATCCCGCTGCTTGCTTTTGCTGTTCTTTTTTTCGGATTGATTCTCTGTTTTCTGGAGCGTCACCTGCAGACGCTCGCGCTTGGCGACGCTTATGCCACTGCACTTGGAATAGATCTTCGCAGGACCTGTCTGCTTATTATTCTGTGCGGTGTCTGCCTCGTCGCCTTTCCAACTGCCGTGACCGGACCGGTTGCTTCTGTCGCTTTTTTATCCGGTCCGATCGCCTCGCGTCTCACCGGGTACGTGAAATCAAGTGTTCTTCCGTCTGCTTTTGTTGGCGCCCTGCTTGTCCTTGCTGCCGATTTTATCGGAAACCGTCTTCTTCCGGTTCCTTATCCGGCCGGTGTTATCACAGGACTGCTCGGCGCCCCGTATATGCTTTATCTTCTCATCAACATGAATAAAAAAGGAGCTGTTTAAAAATGTCCGAACATCACATGACCGCAAAAAACCTGAAAACCGGATATGACAGCCGTATCATCATTGACGGAGCAGATCTTGAAATTCCTGTTGGAAAAATATCTGTCATTCTCGGCGCAAACGGCTGCGGCAAATCGACGCTACTGAAAACCTTCTGCCGACTGAACCCGGTTCTCGGAGGAAGTGTCTGCCTGGATGGAAAAAGCATCCAGGATTATGTTCCCCGTGAATTTGCATGCACGGTCGGGCTCATGCCCCAGTCCCCGCTTGTACCGGAAGGAATCACGGTGTACGACCTTGTCTCACGTGGTCGCTTCCCTTACCGAAAATTTATGAAAGGTCTGGACTCGGCTGACTTTGAAGCAATCAATGATGCGCTTGAGATGATGGAAATAACGGATATGGCTGACCGACCGGTAGAACAGCTCTCCGGCGGTCAGCGGCAGCGTGTCTGGATTGCCCTTGCCCTTGCGCAGCAGACAGATATTCTGTTTCTCGATGAACCGACCACCTTCCTCGATATTGCCTATCAGGTTGAAATCCTGGATCTTCTTACGGACCTGAACCAAAAACGTGGGATTACGATCGTTATGGTTCTGCACGATATCAATTTATCCGCAAAATATGCCGACTACCTCTTTGCTGTAAAAAACGGAAAGCTCGCTGCATCCGGTACTCCAGATGAAGTAATCACAGAATCTCTGATTCACGAAATCTACGGTCTGAACTGCTGTGTGCAAAAAGACCCCGTTTCGGGAAGTCCATTTATGATACCGATTGGACGATATCACAATGGAACACAGGAGTGACATCCAAACGTGTAAAGCAGACATTCGCAATCCGCTTCGCGACCTGTCAGTGGGAGCTTTCAACTCCCACTGATTTTGATATTGTGATATTCTACTCCACATTTTTCAACGCCTCATCCATCGGGACGCGGCGGATGCGCCGGTATTCGAGAATGGCGACAACAAAATAGCTTCCCGCTCCTGCCGCAAACATCTGCACGTAGATCATCGGATCGATCCATAAGGTGATCCAGCCGGTCATGCTTGAGAGCATGATCGCGCGGAACAGAAATTTCATCAGGGCACATTCAACCGGAAAGCTGAGCAGAATGCATACCACTACCACAATCGAGGTTGACACAATGTACAGCCTGCTGATCTCACCATTTGTGTAGCCGAGGATCTTCGTCATCGAGATCGCCTGAGCGTTCTTCTCAATGATGATCTTTGACAACAGATAAATCACCACCACAAAGATCAGAATTGCAAACCCGTTCATCAGTCCCATCATGTTTCCCATCGACACATCGAGCTGTCTCGATATTTTCGTCAGGGCATCCAGGTCAAGCACCGAACCAATGTATTTTTCTTTGATATCGGTGATCGGCGTATCTGAAAAATAGCCGCTGAAATACTCATCGCCGAGATCGAACGTCTCATTGAGCTGCTGCTGTTTCATGAATACACACAGGGACGCGGTGTAATCGTAAATGCCCGCAACCTGAAATGAATACACATCATCCTCGTATTTCTCTTTTAAGGTGATCGTATCGCCTTCCTTTAACAGATATTTATCGGCATATGCCGAAGAAACCCACACACCATCCCCGGAAAAATCTGCCTGAATGTAACTGCTCTTCGGATCTACGCCATACAGCAGAATTTCCTCACTCTTATATCCGTCCTCTGCGGTGTTTAGTTCGTATGCAGAAAACTGCTCCGCATCCTCATTGTCGGTTCTTGTGCCAAGATAAAAATCAAGCAGTGCGAACGCTTCGTCGATCCGGCTGCCGCTTACTGCGCTGACCGGAACACTCAGGATATACTGGTAATTAGCAAGCAGATTTTCCTGCACTTCCTTCTGATAATGATCAAGTGTCGATGGAAGCAGCAGGCCGAACATCAGGATCAGGTTTGTGAACAGGATTCCGATCAGCAGCACGATGTAGTTGCTCACGTTTTGAAAGATGACGCGCAGACGGAACCGCTGGAAAAAACGAATCCTGGGGCTTAAGTGTACCGCCCTGTGCTGCTTTTTGCCTGAGAGATCACGCCGCAGGAATTTGAGCGGCGAAAGATTCAGTTTGTAGCGCAGCACCCCGTAATTCACCGCCAGCATGATCAGAAGCGGCACCACAGTCGTCATCAGAAATGCCTCTGCATTCCAGATCGTGACATACGTCGGCAGGCTGTAGCTTCCATAATACATGGCAGCGCACACATCTTTAAATATGGTATAGCCAAGTATGTTTCCAATTGCGGCGCCGATTAAGGTCACCAGGATCGGAAGCGTCATGTAGTGGCGTACCAACTCCTGCTTCGTGTAACCGGATGCCCTCAGTGTACCGATCACGCCGGCTTCTTTCCGGATCGTATTACTGATCGTAAGCGCAAAAACAAACGCCATGATCACGATCACAATATAAAGCAGCACCGTCACCATCGCACGATCACTGCCCATGTCATCGCCCGTAAAACGAATCGCCTGATTCAGATACTGCGGCGTAAAATCTTCCAGCGTCACGATTTTTCCGACTGCTTTCATCAGATCCTCAGAGCGGTTTTTCTCTTCTTTTTCTGTTACAGGCTTCTCGTCATAAACCCACGCGTAATCGTACTGCAGCAGCTCCTGGTTCAGCTGTGCAAACCCATCCGGTGTCACGACCGCCACTCCGAATTTGATTGAGTCAAACATGGAATCGTTGTTGTTCTGAAACAGCGCACTGTAATCAGAAAGCGCGACCAGTCCCGTAATTTTCCATTCATGGCTGCCCCCTGTTAGCGTATCTCCCACAGTCAGACCATTGTTGTCCGCGTACATGCGGTCGATTGCAATCTCGTCTTTTGCCTGCGGCAGCTCTCCTTTCATCAGGCAGACCAGGTCAACATCCTCCCTGTTTTTAAAGATGCGCACGGTACTTCCATTGTCCATCTCACTCTCAATGTAAAAATTCTCGTAGAGTGTCACACCTTCCGCTTCTATCTTTTCCCGCTGTGACCGGTGAATCTCATCGTCCGTACGGAAATTTCCGTCCTCAATGTCATATTTTTCGAAGCTTTCGTTATACGCAGTCATCATGCTGCCGTCTGCCACAAGAAAGCCAGACACAAAACCAATCGTGGATACCATCAGAATAAATACTACCAGGTATTTTCCAATCTCATCCCGCAGTTCCCGAAGCACCCGTTTTCGCAAAGGATTTTTCATTATGTCCTCCTTTACCATTCCAGCTCTGCAGCCGGAATTTTATGTTCATTGCGGTAGTTTTTACGGATCATACCATCTCGCAGCCGCACAACACGGTCTGCCATATCCTTGATCGCGTCGTTGTGCGTGACCATGATGATCGTGTTTCCATATTTCTGATTGACTGTCTCAATCAGCTTCAGAATTTCCTTTGAGGTATTATAGTCAAGTGCCCCCGTCGGTTCGTCACACAACAGAATATCCGGATTTTTGACGATCGCGCGACCAATTGCCGTCCTCTGCTGCTGACCACCGGAGAGCTGATTCGGCAATTTCCGCTGATGCTCATAAATGCCAAGTGTATGCAAAAGCTCGTCCACATCAAGCGGACGGTCGCTCAGATATGCGCCTACCTCCACATTTTCCCGCACCGTCAGATTCGGGATCAGGTTGTACATCTGAAAAATATAGCCCAGATGCTTCCTGCGGTAAAGTGACAGCTTTTTTTCCGTCATATTTTCCAGCCGTTCCCCGTCGATCGTGATACTGCCTTCATCAGCTCCGTCGATTCCCCCAATGATATTCAAAAGGGTGGATTTCCCGGAACCGGATGGTCCCAGTAATACACAGAATTCTCCTCTTTCTACCTCCAGATCCAGTCCCCGCAGCACTTCTACACGGCTCTCACCTGCGCCGAACGATTTCCGGATCCCCTGCATCGTCAAAAACATAACTCCTTCCTCCTGTCCGCAACATATGTTCTGCTGCAGTTTTCTGTTTTCGGAGCGCGCCGGAAACTGCTTTCTGCATACACCCTTTTGTGTTCCGCACACTTACAGCTGATGAATGCTTCCCCTGCCTCCGGACATACTCATATATAGATAACAAACTTTGGTTATCTGCATATTATGTATGTTAGTTAAATCTTACTATTTTGTCAAGATTCGAATTCGTTTTCGTACGGTTTTTCGGATTTTTTTACACCTGCTGTCCCGGCGGATATTTCGTTTTATCCTTCTTTTTCTCTTATTTTATCTCTTATTTATCGCCTCTTTTATCGCTTCTTTTTCCCTTCTTTTTCTCTTCTTTTTCATCTTCTTTTTTCTCTTCTTTTTCCTCTTGACATTTCAAAATACAATGTATAAAATTGCTACGTTTACGCTTGTTTCCACAGCAAGACCACTGCTCAGATCTGCAGTCTTTTCCGGAATTGCTGTCTTATTTTACAGAAAGGAAAAAACATCATGCAGTTAGATATGACAAAAGGAAAGCCGATGCCGGTAATTCTGCGCTTTACCTTCCCTCTCATGATCGGAAATATGTTTCAGCAGCTCTACAACATGGCTGATACGATCATTGTCGGCCGCTATGTCGGCGCCGATGCGCTCGCCGCAGTTGGCTCAACCGGTACGATCATGTTTCTTATTACCGGTTTTTCCCAGGGAATCACCTCCGGATTTTCCATTCGTGTTTCGCAGCGCTATGGTGCCCGCGATACGGAAGCCGTACGTCAATCAGTCGCAAACGGTATTTTTCTGTCTGTTCTCTCGTCCCTCATTCTGACGATCCTGTGTCTTCTGAGTATGAAGCCGCTGCTGACCATTATGAACACGCCGGAGAACATTTTCGACGCTGCTTATACTTATATTATTGCAATCAGCATCGGCATCACAGCAAATGTCTTTTACAACCTGTTTTCCGCATATCTGCGAGCGGTCGGAAACAGTCAGATTCCTCTGTTTTTTCTTATATTTTCCGCCTGTCTCAATGTCGTACTTGATCTTTTATTTATCGTGGGACTCCAAATGGGCGTAGCCGGAGCTGCATGGGCAACCAACCTGGCTCAGGCCATCTCCGCTATCCTGTGCGGTCTGTATATCTGGCTGCGCGTTCCGGATCTGAAACCTGCTTCACGCCACTGGCGACCGTCCCGTCTTACTTCGCGTCATCAGCTTGCTGACGGAATCCCGATGGCCTTTCAGTTTGCCATTACCGCTTCTGGTACAATGATCATGCAGTCTGCAATCAACCTGTTCGGCTCAGAAGCTGTCGCAGCCTTTACTGCCTCCGGAAAGCTTATGGTCCTTCTGACGCAGGGCATGGTCGCAATGGGACAGACAATGGCAACGTACGGCGGCCAGAATTATGGGTGCGGTGATATCAAACGGATCAAAGCCGGCGTCCGCGCTGCTCTGATCGCAGATTCCATCTATTCGGTTTCAATGGCCGTACTCGTATATTTTCTGCTCCGTCCATGCCTCGGCCTGTTTTTTTCCGGCGATGTTGATGTGAATGCACTGCTGCCCTGGGCAAAAACCTACTGTTATCTCTGTATTGCTTTCTATGTCCCGTTGTGCACAATCTACATCTTCCGAAATATCATGCAGGGATGCGGCTACAGCTTCCTGCCGATGATGGGCGGTGTTGCAGAGCTTCTTGCACGCCTTGTCGTTTCGATCGCCGCCATGAAGCTTTTAAGCTATCCAATGGCCTGCGCTGCTGATCCTGCCGCATGGGTTGCTGCGGCGGTATTTACCGGCATCTCCTATCTGTACGTGATAAAGAAAATTGAGCGTGAAGCAGCAGAACATGCTTCAGCGCGCAGCCGCACGGCATGACTCAGAATATACTGTCTGCCCCTGCCAAAGCGCACCAATCTCAAAAAAGGAATCGATTTCTCGATTCCTTTTTTGAGCCATTCCTTACCACTTTAAACGCAAGTAGCGAAGCGGATTGCAAATGTCCTCTATCCCTTATAACTCAGGCATTTCCGCTACTTTGGTTTTTACTTTTTCAGACACGCTCTAGCGTTCGTCTACAACCTGGAAGATGAAAAATTTCAGATAATAGGACTCATCTGCGGCCCACAGAATCGGGTGATCCGGGGACTGCGTACGAAACTCGACCTGACGCAATCTTTTATGTGCGGATCTGGCTGCCTCGCGCACGGTCTTCGCCAGAAGCTCCTGCGTCATAAAATGTGAACAGGAACACGTCGCCAGATAGCCACCGTCCTTTACAAGCTTCAGTCCCTTTATATTGATCTCTCGGTAGCCCTTGATTGCATTTTTCGTTGCCTCGCGAGACTTTGTAAATGCAGGCGGATCCAAAATCACGACATCAAACTGCTCCCTCTGCTCTGCCAGTTTCGGCAGCTCGTCAAATACGTTGGCACACCGGAAATGTACTGTATTATCCAGATGATTCCGCCTTGCATTCTCCTGCGCCTGCGATATCGCATAGTCTGATATATCGAGCCCTGTCACCTCTGCCGCCCCCGCAATGCCAGCATTTAACGCAAACGTTCCCATGTGCGTAAAGCAATCGAGCACGCGCTTTCCTTTGCAGAGCCGCTGAATCGCAAGCCGGTTATACTTCTGATCGAGAAAAAATCCAGTCTTCTGACCATTCACTACATCCACCAGATAACGAACTCCGTTTTCTGTGATCTCCACATTCGTATCAAACGGCGCTCCGATGAAATCTTTTACTTTCGGCAGACCTTCCTTTTTTCGCTCATTTGCATCGCTGCGCTCATACACGCCGCGCACTGCAATGCCATCCTCCTCCAGCGCTTCCTTCAAAAGCTCCACAATCGTCTCCTTAAAGGCTTCCATGCCAAGCGCCAGACATTCTACGACCAATACATCCTCATATTTATCGATTACCAGACCGGGTAAAAAATCTGCCTCCCCGAAAATCACACGGCAGGATGACGTATCAACGGTCGTTTTTCGATACTCCCACGCATTTCGCACCCGCATTTTCAAAAACTCACGGTCGATCTCCTGATCGATATTCCGCGTCATCATCCGAATCCGGATTTTTGAATTGCGATTTATGAATCCCCTTCCAAGCGGATACCCGTCAAAATCATGCACCAGCACAATGTCGCCATTTTCCGCGCTTCCCATTACACTCTCGATCTCGTTATCAAAAATCCATGCACCGCCTGCTTTTAAGGTTCGGCCTTCCCCTTTTTTCAATGTGGCTACTGCCATACTCATATACTTTCCTCTCCATATTGATACTTCTCTATATTGATACTTTTCAGAACTGATTTCCATAGTAATGCATTGACCGCAAATTGTCAATCGTTCTGCGGTATATGGTCGGTCTGTGCCACTCCTGATACAGGCTAGTCCTGCCCTTCCGTTTATTGCGCTGCACACTCCCACAGGAGTCCTGCCCTTCTGTTTATTGCTCCGCACATTACCACAGGAGTCTTGCTTGCCTTGCCGGTTAATTTCTGGCAGTAATTTTTTTGACCCACGCGGTCATCTCGCCGGGATAATCGGCACGGCCATGCGGCTCGTCCCATACGATCTCATAATCCACGTCAGTCTTTCCGGTCTGCATCAGCTTTAAGGCAAGCGTAAGTGTGATCATCAGCGACGTATCCGAATCCTGCGAACCGACTCGGATACGGTAGTGCGGTGCCAGCGTATTTTCCGGCCTTCCGATATAGTTCATTGGATTAATAAGAAAGCGGCGTTTTTCCAACTCCGAGTCTTCGAGAACCTCCTTATATCCCTTTAAATATTTTGCGCTTTCCCCCGGAAATTCTGTCCGAAGTTCTTCCATGATCGGCGCAAGATACGGATCGAAATGCATCAGATCACACTCTGATGTGCCAAACTCCTGGTTCTCCGCCTGAATCAGATTCAGATCATCAAATGCAGGACACAGCTTTAATCTGCGATGGTATGTTTTCTGCATGTCTTTCAGCCCTGTGATTATAGCATGATCATTGGTCCACGAGAGCCAGCTGCTCTTATCCAGTCCTGGAATCCAGCTTTCGCCAACAGATCGATGCTCTTCAAATAATGTTTCATAATCACCGGTGATATAGGCGGCCGGAGTGACACAAGCCTGCAGGTTCGCTTCATTCGCATTTTCCTTCTGCACCAAAGCCATCTCCTGACTTTCTGTATCTTGTTTCTGCATCGCGAATTCACTCTGCGATTTTTCAACCGCCTCTGTCTGGTCTGCCAAAATAGCTTTCCTGCGAATTCTTGCTCCGGAAAGTGTATCACCTGTTTCCAGTCTTTTCAGATATTTTGCGGCTGACTGCTCCAGCTTTTTCATCAGATAAGCATAACCGCTTCCTTCTAGTTTTTTTCCTATAATAACCGCAGCTCCGGTCTTTGGATCCGTAAGTCCAAGGCTGTTAAAATACTCAGGATATGCATCCGCCATCCGGTCAGACAACGCTTTCTCATACGGCGTCAGATTGCCTTCCCCAAATCCGACAAACGGCATTCCCATATAATGTGTTTCTCCACGAAACAGCCACTCATAAGCAAGATCTGCATGATCAAGGTCAATGATCGGACAGTAGCACTGTGCCGCAAATATATCATCCGTCTCATCCATGAAGGCTCCTGCTCTTTTCAGCTCTTCCTCATAATCCCTGCTGTTTCCGGTTGCGCCAAGCAATGTACTCATTGCTCCACCTGCACTGATCCCTACCGAAACTATTTTTTCCATATCGCCAGGAATCACACCCGCAAAATGCCGAAGAAAACGAATGCCTGCTTTTAGATCCACAAGTGAAAGCGGAGATTTTCCACATCGTTTTTTATCGATATTTTCAGAACTGCGTCCGCGGCAGCCGCAGGACACATAAACGAAACCAGCATTCAGAAAATCCTTTCCCGCACTTCTGAAATCGTCCAGCTCGAACGGCTCCGCTTCATGGTATCCGGCAAGTCCATTTTCAAAAATAACAGGAACTGTCTTTGCGTTAAATCCATTTTCATCAATCTGTCCTGTCAGTTCACCGCTCTCAGTCAGAAAATGCTCCGGTACATAAATATTCATACACTGTTCCGCAGGTACCTCAGGGTTCCTGCAGTATGCAGCCCGCTCCCACAGATAGCAATGATGCTCTTCCAGATATTTCCATGGGATTTCAGCCGTGTTATCGCCAAATCGTTGCTTTGTTGTCGTGTTCATAGTATTATACTCCCTTTCCTGTATTACTCTCCTGTATTATTTTTCTATGTTATTTTTCTGTGTTACTTTTCTGCATTACTTTTCTGTACTTTATGTTTATGACTCTGTTGCGATTTCCGACAATTGTGCAACAAGCTCCTGCGTCATCTTTCTCACTGCCTCCCGCACCTCCAGAATCTGACGGTCGCAAATATCCTCCACATGAACTCCACCGCTGCACACAACTGTCTTTCCGGTTCGGATGGCTATCTCCTCAGCAACTGCTCTGCAGATTTCTTCATCCTTATGTCCAATTCGATTCATGACGGAAGAAGTACTGCTGCGCTTTCCGTTTCCTTTCAGTGAGGCACGCGGCGAGGACAAAACAACACATCCTATGTGCGGTCTGCTTCCACCCCACAGCAGAATCTGCAGATCATCCCCGATCTGCTGTGCCTGAATACAGAGTGTACCACACGAAAGCTTTTTATCGATTTTTATCAATGTATCTGTTTCCTGTTTTTCTCCACAGCGGTTTTCCACTTCATTTTGGGGAACTCCAGGTTCTGAAATCCCCCTCCATGGTACAAATTTCTCATATTCCAGCTGAAACTGCAGCAGTACTTTTCCGATCACATGATCTACCTGCTCCTCCAGAGTCTTTGCGCCATTATAAAATGTCAGCATCGGTGGAACAATTGCACAGCCAATAGCTGCTGCCTTTTTCAAATTCTTTAAATGAACTTTTCCAAGCGGCATTTCTCTTGGTACCAGAACTACTTTTCTTCCCTCCTTCAGACAAACATCAGCTGCCCGCTGAATCAGGTTTTCTGCATAGCCGGATACAATTCCCGACAGTGTTTTCATACTGCAGGGAAGAATGATCATTCCATTGGTCACAAACGACCCACTTGCAATTATTGCAGCAAGATCCTCTTCTCTGTAAACATAATCTGCCAGACTGTACAGCATGGTAATCTCTCTGTCACATTCCAGATTCCAGGTCAGCCTCGCGCCCTCGCTGACGATCAAATGAATCTCACAGTTATCCTGATATCTGAGCGCTCCCAGCAATATTTCACTCATCTGTACCCCGGTGGCACCGGTTACTGCTACAATGATCCGCATTTTTCAGTCCTCTTTTCACAGGCTTTCCTTTTTTGTCTCTGTCACCAGTATATCTGCCAGAGTTTTGGAATGCAATTCCGTTTCCAGAGCGTTCTATTCCGTATTGGAATTCTTTTTGAAGTTCCAGGCGCTATCCCTGCCGGACACTTTTATATTTCTGTAACTGTTCAGAGCCAACCTCCAAAATGCTACGCATTTCGTCGGTGTGGCGTATCCGCCAAATAAAATTTCAAAAACAGGCTTAAAAATGCAAGCATTTTCCGCCTGTTTTATGAAATTTTGCCTGGCTCTGAACAGTTACATATTTCTTTTTTCAGAAATTCCCAGAATACATTTACTGCTGGATTTCCTTTTTGGCTTTTTCTTCGCACAAATAACAGTCGGCTTTCACACGTTTCTTTCAATGCAATTTTTATAATTCCATCTTCCTTCTTTTCTGGAGTTGTCCGATCCATCAGAAGTGAAACTCCAAGACCATTCGCCGTCATTGCCAGAATTGTGTCGATTCGCACTCCCTGGTACGCTACATTCGGCTCAAATCCTGCTCTGCGACACAGCTTCTGTGCCTTTGAAAACAGCTCTGTCTTTTCATCCAGTAAAAGGAAGGACCGATCTTCAAGCTCTCTCAAAGAAATCTCTGTCCGCTCCGCAAGAGGATCGTTCTCCGGCAGTACAGCTACAAATCGGTCATATGCCACTGTGAGCTTTTCATCACACGCTTTTCCGTTTCTGTTCCTGAGCAGTTCTTCCTCCTCATCAACTATCTCTCTTGTATAAATCACATCGCATTTTCCATCTTCAAGATTCTGCTCCAGCTGCCTTTTTTCCATTTCCATAATCTGTACTCTAATCTGCGGATACTGTGCTTTGAAACGTGCAATCAGTTCCGGCACATGATACTGTACAAATACCGGAAGCACCTGAATTCGCAGGAGCTGCTCTAATCCGGAGCTTTGCTCCTCAAGAACCGCTCTCATCTTTTTCTCTTCCTGCAGCAGATTTTTTACATTCGGTAAAATTGCCTTTGCTGCCGGTGTCAGACTGATTTTTCTGTGTGAACGGTCGATCAGTTCTGCTCCAAGTTCCTTCTCCAGCGCCAGAATCTGTTTTGACACATTGCCCTGTGTTGTAAACATCCGCTCTGCCGTTTCCGAATAATTTTCTGTCTCTGCCAGATCAAGCAGAAATTCAAGTTTCCTGAGTTCCATCCAGGTCGTGTCCTCTCTTTCTCTTTCTTTTTCTTTTTCCGTTTTCTTCTTCCGTTTTCTTCTTTCGTTTTTTCAGCTTCTTCTTCGGCTTTCTTTTTCAGCTTTCTTTTTTTGAACCTATTCCATTTAAGAATAATATACCACAGATTTCGAATTGCTTGTACCTCTTTCCTGCGCTACACTGTTCCTAGAGCGTGTCTGAAAAATCATTTCCGCAATCTGCAAGCTCACGAAAAGCCTTTTTCAGACACACTCTAAAGCGATATTCGACTGGAACCCAGATAAGCATTCCCCCACCTCAAGTGCGCGGAGTACTAAGTGGTGGATGGGATGCTTATGTCGGTGGGAGTTGAAAGCGGACTTGTCCGCTTTGTTCTATAAAAACTTCAAGGAGGTACCTATGTCTTTTACACCTGATCTCACACACTCACATTCATCAGAATACTCAGCTGATTCTTTCTCCAGTACACAATCTGCAGCTTCGGATGATACCGCCGTCTGCGATCTCCGTTCTGCACTCGCGCTTCTGCGTTCCATTCCAGGACAGTTGATCGAAACAGATACAGAAACTGATCCGATGGGCGAACTTTCCGGCGTTTACCGCCATGTCGGCGCAGGCGGAACCGTAGCACGTCCGACGAAAGAAGGTCCGGCCATGCTTTTTTGTAACGTAAAAGGCCACTCGAATGCTCCTGTTGTAATCGGTCTTCTCGCAAGCCGCAGACGAGTCGGATATCTGCTTGGCTGCGATCCGAAACGACTTGGATTTCTTTTAAAGGAATCCGTTGCACATCCAGTGCCGCCAGTCGTAATTCCAAACGAAAAAGCAAAATGTCAGGAAGTCGTTCATCTTGCAACTGATCCGGATTTCGATCTCCGCCGTCTTATCCCGGCACCGACCAATACTCCCGAAGATGCCGGTCCTTATATTACACTCGGTATGTGTTATGCCAGCAATCCGCAAACTGGCGAATCTGATGTTACAATTCATCGCATGTGCATTCAGTCTCGTGACGAATTGTCAATTTTCCTGCAGCCTGGTGCCCGCCACATCGGATATTTTCGTGAGCTTGCGGAAGCAAAGGGGGAATCCCTTCCGATTTCAATCAGTATTGGTGTGGATCCGGCGATTGAAATTGCCTCTTGCTTTGAACCACCGACAACTCCGCTTGGATATGATGAGCTGCAGGCAGCCGGTGCGATCCGTCATCACCCTGTCGAACTCGTACAGTGTCTTACTGTTAATGAACATGCGATCGCTCATGCGGAATACGTCATCGAAGGGGAAATTCTGCCAAATGTCCGTGTCCGCGAGGATCAAAATTCAAATACCGGAAAAGCCATGCCTGAATTCCCCGGCTATTGCGGTCCTGCAAACCAGTCTCTTCCGATCATCAAGGTAAAGGCCGTCACAACACGAAAAAATCCAATCATGCAGACCTGTATCGGGCCAAGCGAAGAACACGTCTCCATGGCCGGGATTCCGACAGAAGCCAGTATTCTTTCCATGCTGGAAAAAGCCTATCCCGGAAAAGTAAAAAATGTATACTGTGCTTCACCCGGCGGCGGAAAATATATTGCAGTCATTCAATTCTGCAAAACTGTCCCCTCAGACGAAGGGCGTCAGCGGCAGGCAGCACTTCTGGCCTTCTCTGCTTTTGCCGAACTCAAGCATGTATTCCTTGTTGATGAAGATGTAGACTGCTTTGATATGAATGATGTGATGTGGGCTATGACGACACGTTTTCAGGTAGATATCGATCTGATTCCGCTTCCGGGCGTACAGTGCCATCCGCTCGACCCTTCAAACAGCCCTGAATACAATCCGCTCATCCGTACTCACGGAATCGCATGTAAAGCAATTTTCGACTGTACCGTTCCATTTGACCAGAAGGAGCGGTTTGCACGCGCAAAGTTTATGGATGTAGATCCGCGAAAATGGGTACCGGAATCCTTGCTTTGACCCACATCAAACAAGACAAGTTCCATTCTGATCGTGGTTATGAAACATCATAGATGGTACCTGCCTGCAAAATCTCGTAAGAAATTCTGTTTATGAGGTGGGTTTCCTCATCTCCCTGCAACCAGCGACATTGATTACGAATATCCAAATTAAAACAGGGGGCAGCAGAAATTTTTTCATTTTTCTGCTGCCCCCGTTTTTATATACGTTTCATTAAGTAACTGATCTGCCGACATTCTGTCTTGAACAAGCAATGATGCAAATTGCAAATATCCGCTTTGACTTACTGATTCGCCTTATAGATCTCCAGCGCGATCTCCGCCATCGTCCGCTCATAAGCCGTCACATCGGTTTCATTTCCGCAGAAACATACAACAAACGGATGCTCTGCAAACACAATGCCACAGTCGTGTGTAATACCGCTATCCTCTCCCGTCTTATGTGCGATCGCCGGACCGCCCATCGGTTTGATGTAAAATGGAATTTTATGATTCAGACGCTGATTTTTCAGAATCTCAATCATCTTTGCGCTTGCCTTTTCGCTGATCAGTGTTCCACGATACATCTTTTCCAGAAGAAGTCCTGCTTCCTTGGCACTAATGTAATTCTCAAGCCCCTGAGCCACTTTTTCGGAATCAAACATTTTCCGCTTCAGAACCGTCTTTTCAAAACCAAGCGAGCGAATCTGCGCGTTAATTGCATCGATGCCAAGCAGATCGATCATCACGTTCGTCGCCGTGTTGTCGCTTAGAATGATCATCAGCGTAATCAGATCCATAACCGTCACCTGCACATTATCATGCATGTAGTTGAGGGCTCCGCAGGACGGCACGCGGTCTGCGCGTTTTACCGTAACCATCGCATCCGGGTTCAGTTTTCCTGCTTCAATTCTCGCGAATGCCTCAGTCATCACAAAAAGTTTGATTACGCTGGCCGCCATCAACGGCTGATCTGCCTGATACTCGGCGGTATCCTCACTGTCCAGGGAACGATAATAAAAACTGATTTTGCCCGGCAGCTTTTTTAATTTCTCAATTGTCTCTTTTTCCCAGTTTTTCATGCTTCTTTCCTCCTTTTTTCACTCTGCCCAGTTCGTTTTTCTAACTAAATGATAATTTTAAGTCAGATATTCCTGTTTCACTCCCATAAACTTTTCAAGATTATGCTTACCACGCTTTCCCTTCATTGACAGCTCTGACTTTTCCCCGGATACTCCCTGGACAGGTCAATTTTTATCTTCCTACAGAAAACAGGTTCCTGAAATTTCAGGAACCTGTAAACTTTATTCGGTCTTCAATTGATTAAACCAGCTCAAGAACTACTTCCATAGCTCCGTCACCCTTACGCTGACCGATCTTAACGATTCTTGTGTAACCACCGTTACGATCTGCGTACTTCGGAGCGATCTCGTCAAACAGCTTTGCTGTCAGATCGATCTCTTTTGTATTTTTCTTCTTGCCTGCTGCTTCCTTCGGAACCTCAGTAACCGGGTACAGCACTTTCAGCATCTGACGACGAGCGTGCAGTCTGCTCGGCTGATCCTTCTTGATTTCCTTCTGAACTTCATCGTATACGGTAACTTTCTTTCCGTCTACTACTTCTTTTACTCTCTTGCCGTCAGCATCTTTACGTGCAACCTTTGCAGTAACGGTAACGGTGTCGAAATTGTCTTTCTCTCTTGCTGCCATTGCAATAAGACCCTCGGCAATTTTACGAACTTCCTTCGCCTTCTGCTCAGTAGTAACGATCTTGCCTCTGTAGATCAGAGCGGTTACCTGGTTTCTGAGCAGAGCCTTTCTCTGATCAGCTGTTCTGCTGAGTTTTCTATATCCTGCCATTTTAAATTTCCTCCATTTCGGAACGCCTGGGCACGCTCTTCGGTCTTACTGCCCAGCCGCTGTAGTCCTTTTACTGCTGTTCATCGCTCGGATTCAGTGAAAGTCCAAGCTCTTTCAGCTTGCCCAGTACTTCCTCAAGGGACTTACGACCAAGGTTACGTACCTTCATCATATCCTCAGAAGTTCTGTTGCAAAGCTCTTCTACGGTATTGATGCCTGCACGCTTCAGACAGTTGAAAGAACGAACGGAAAGCTCCAGCTCATCGATGTTCATCTCAAGAACTTTTTCCTTCTCGTTGTCTTCCTTCTCGATCATGACTTCTGCAGACTTCGCATTCTCAGAAAGATCAATGAAGAGACCTAAATGTGCGCTCAATACTTTTGCTGCAAGGCTGACTGCCTCATCCGGAGCCAGTGTTGCATTTGTGTATACGTCCAGCGTCAGCTTATCGTAGTCGGTAACCTGACCTACACGGGTATTCTCAATGGTGAGGTTGACACGCTCTACCGGTGTGTAGATTGCATCGACTGCAATCACACCGATCGGCATATCCGGTGTCTTACCCTTGTCTGCGCTGATGTATCCGCGTCCCTTGGTGATCGTAAGCTCCATGTAGAGCTTGCTGTCTGCACCGCCATTCAGATGTGCAATAACCTGATCCGGATTCATGATCTCGATATCCTGATCCACCTGAATGTCAGCTGCGGTTACGGTACCTTCGCCTTCAAACTCGATGTATGCGACCTTTGCCTCATTCGTCTCGCTGTTGTTTTTGATCGCCAGCGATTTGATATTCATAATAATTTCTGTAACGTCTTCTTTTACGCCAGGAATAGAGCTGAACTCATGAAGCACGCCCTCGATCTTAACCTGGCTTACAGCAGCACCCGGCAGGGAAGAAAGCATAATTCTTCTCAGGGAATTTCCAAGGGTTGTGCCATAGCCTCTCTCGAGTGGTTCAACTACAAATCTTCCAAAGCGTTTATCTTCTGACATTTCTGCAATTTCAATTTTTGGTTTGTTGAAATCGAACACTATTCAGGCCCTCCTTTGGGTTTGCTTATGGTTGAGGGTGACGTTAAGCTTACTTAGAATACAACTCGACGATAAGCACTTCGTTAACCGGAACATCGATTACTTCTCTCTTCGGAAGTTCTTTTACAGTTCCCTTCAGTGCTTCCTGATCTACTTCTACCCACTCCGGAACCAGTCTTCCTGCGGTTACTTCCAGAATGTCTTTGTATCTCTGAGAGCCTTTGCACTTCTCTTTGATTTCGATCACATCGCCAGCCTTAACAAGGTAAGACGGGATGTTTACCTGCTTGCCGTTTACAAGAACATGCTTGTGATCTACGATCTGACGAGCCTCTTTTCTTGTTCTTGCAAGACCCATACGGAATACTACGTTGTCCAGTCTGCTCTCCAGAATGGTCATCAGGTTCTCACCTGTCTGTCCCTGCATTCTGTCGGCTTTCTTGTAGTAGTTACGGAACGGCTTCTCAAGTACGCCGTAAATGAATTTCGCTTTCTGCTTTTCACGAAGCTGAAGGCCATACTCGCTTACCTTACGGTTTGCGCGCTTTAACTCTCTGTTGGATTTTTTATCAATTCCTAAATAAATCGGATCAAGACCAAGTGATCTGCATCTCTTCAGAACCGGAACTCTATTTACTGCCATGTTATTTGACCTCCCTCATTAGACTCTTCTGCGTTTTGGCGGACGGCATCCGTTGTGCGGTACCGGCGTTACGTCGCGGATACTTACTACTTCAAGACCATTTGCAGAAAGTGCACGAATTGCTGCTTCTCTTCCTGATCCCGGTCCCTTAACGAATACGTCAACTGTTTTCAGACCATGTACTAATGCTGCCTTTGTTGCAGTTTCTGCAGCCATCTGTGCTGCATACGGAGTAGATTTCCTTGAACCTCTGAATCCAAGACCACCGGCACTTGCCCATGATAATGCATTTCCCTGTGCATCCGTCAGTGTAACGATTGTGTTATTGAAGGATGACTGGATATGTGCCTGTCCACGTTCAACGTTTTTCTTAACGCGCTTTTTTGTCACTTTTTTGGTAACTTTCTTAGCTGCTGCCATATCTAAACTAACCTACTTTCTTCATAATTGTCTGACATCCGCTTCTCCAAAAAGCAGATGAATCATGCGCTTTTTTGCGCTCCTTCAGTATTATTTCTTCTTGTTCGCTACAGTTCTCTTCGGACCCTTTCTGGTTCTTGCGTTGGTCTTTGTCTTCTGACCACGAACCGGAAGGCCTTTTCTGTGACGGATACCTCTGTAGCATCCGATCTCCTGCAGTCTCTTGATGTTGAGGGCTGTCTCTCTTCTGAGATCACCTTCTACTGTGAACTGCTCATCGATGATGTCACGGATTCTCGCAACTTCCTCATCTGTTAAATCTCTGACACGTGTGTCCGGATTTACATTCGCTGCAGCCAGAATCTTGTTTGAGCTTGTTCTACCGATTCCGTAGATATAGGTCAAACCGATTTCTGCACGTTTTTCTCTTGGTAAGTCTACACCAGCAATACGAGCCATGTAATTGTTCCTCCATTTTCTTTATTGTCTCTAACTGGGGCAGTAAGCGCTGCCCAGCCGCAGCACACCTGCGGCCTTTCCAACCCATTAAGCTGTGAATCGCTCATAAATGATCATTCTTGCAGGACATTCTGCCTTCGCGAACAGCGGTTTCACGCGAAGCCGTTTACTGTCTCAATCCTGGGTCGGTATTAAAAGCCAATATCGCAACGAAATAAAATCCAACTTTCTTAATTCAATCTATATAATTAAAAGAATTGTCTTCTCATTTATTCCATCGTTATATTGAAAATTTTGACGAATGGTAACCCATCGTCCTTTCCGCCGATTTTGAAAATTAACCCTGTCTCTGTTTGTGCTTCGGGTTCTCGCAGATGATCCGGATGCTGCCCTTTCTCTTAATGACCTTGCACTTCTCACAGATCGGTTTTACTGATGATCTAACCTTCATTTGGTTAATCCTCCTTTCACCATTTGTTCTCTGCTTCTTGAACTTTTGGGCATAAAAAGACACAGAGATAGTGTCTCTCCAAAAGCTCGATCTATAGTATAACACCTGTTTTTGGAAAATGCAAGCGTTTTTTCACTGTTTTTCGGGATTTTATACTTTTTCACCTGCCTGTTTTCACGATAAACGCCGCACAGGACTTTCAGATCCCACGCGGCGTTCATTTCTTATTTGTTCTATTGTTTTATCAGCCTTATTTATCTCTCCAGATAATTCTGCCCTTGGTCAGATCATACGGTGAAAGCTCGATCGTTACCTTGTCACCCGGAAGAATACGGATGAAATTCATACGCAGCTTTCCGCTGATGTGTGCCAGCACTACGTGCTTGTTCTCCAGTTCTACACGGAACATCGCATTCGGAAGCTTCTCGAGTACGGTTCCTTCTACTTCAATCGCGTCTGTCTTTGACATATAGACCTCCTGTGCTCTTCTTTCTATTTTTACAGGGATTTCGATTCGTTTCAGAATCTTACTTTTTATTCTCCCTGTATCCCTGGTTTCTGCCAGAATTCAAACAGATTGCTTTTTATATCTCACTGTTTGAATTCTGGCTCTTCTCATAGAGTTTTATGGCTTTTCGCAGATGTGCGTCCAGCTCGATCGACTGCAGCTGCGCTGCCACCTCCTGTGGAAGATGACGGATCAGCTGTACATGTATCTTTTTTTTCTTTTTCGGTGATTCGAGCCCTCTGCGCTTTCCATCCGCCAGCCAGAAGTATTCGTTTTCTTCTGCCAGCACCACGTACAGAGTGTCTTTGTCGTGACCCGCTCTTGAAACAGCTAGCAGTTCTGCTTGCAGAGGAGCGCCGCTTTCCAGCCTAGCCTTCAGCGATTCGCTGATCTGCGTGGTACGGGGATGTGCATTGATCTGTTTCTTCATGCCCGCTCCTTACTCTGCCAGTGTCAGGATCTCCGGCTCACCGTCTGTGATCAGGATCGTATTCTCATAATGTGCAGAAAGACTTCCATCCTCTGTCACTACCGTCCAGTCATCATCCAGCCATTCTACATCCGGGCGGCCGGCGGTAATCATCGGCTCAATCGCGAAGGTCATACCCTTCACAATACGAAGGCCTCTGTTTCTCTGACGGAAGTTCGGAATCTGCGGATCCTCATGCAGTGCATGACCGATTCCATGGCCTACCAGGTCACGGACAACGCCGTAACCGAAGGATTCTGCGTAATCACCGATGGCTGCTGAGATCTGATGAAGGTGGTTTCCATCTTTTGCCAGTTCAATTCCCTTGAAAAAGGACTCTCTCGTCACATCGATGAGCTTCTGTGCTTCCGGTGAAATCTGACCAACACCGTACGTACGTGCCGCGTCGGAATGCATTCCCTTGTAGATCAGTCCTGCATCAATGCTGACAATATCGCCCTCATGCAGAATCTTTTCTTTGCTTGGAATGCCGTGTACGACTTCGTCATTGATGGAGATACAGAATGATGCCGGGAATCCGTTGTAATTCAGAAAGTTCGGTACGCAGCCAAAACCACGGATCACGCGCTCGCCCAGCTTATCCAGCTCCCAGGTCGAAATCCCCGGACGGATCGCTGCTTCCAGCTCCTTGTGTACGATGTTCAGCAGTCTTCCTGCCTCACGCATCAACTCAATCTCATGTGCTGATTTGATTGTCACTGACATAATTTACGCCCCCAGAATATTTGTGATCGCTGTAAATACATCATTCATGTCCTGTGTGCCGTCTACGGCTTTCAGGATTCCCTGCTTTGTATAGTAATCGATCAGCGGCTGTGTCTGCTCATGGTATACATTCAGTCTCTTCTGAACTGTTTCCGGCTTATCATCATCACGAAGAATCAGTTTTTCACCGCATACCTCACAGCAGTCACCTTTCTTTGACGGGTTGTATACAATATGGTAGGTTGCGCCACAGCCTGTGCAGGCTCTTCTTCCGGACATTCTGGATACAATATTCTCATCCGGAACATCTACATCAATTGCGTAATCCATTTTTTCACCAAGCTTTGCCAGTGCCGCATCGAGTGCCTCTGCCTGCGGGATCGTGCGTGGGAAGCCATCCAGGATGTAGCCATTCTTGCAGTCATCGTTTGCAAGGCGGTCGATCACGAGATCTACCGTCAGTTCATCCGGAACAAGAAGTCCCTGATCCATGTAAGACTTTGCCTTTTTGCCAAGCTCTGTACCGTTCTTGATATTCGCACGGAAAATATCTCCGGTAGAGATGTGCGGAATCTGGTACTTTGATGCGATCATTTTTGCCTGTGTGCCTTTTCCGGCACCCGGTGCACCGAGCATAACTATTTTCATTTTAAATTTCCACCTTTTCTATATTGTTTCATTCACGGACAATGTTTTTTCAGCCTCTGCTCTGCCGAAAATTGCCTGTAATTTGTGCATACCAGTGGAGGATAAGGATTTCTCACCACACGCCACTGATTATTTTATTTCTTCTGGCAATTCTTCTCACTGCTTTGGATGTGTGAGAATCCTTGCGTCCATTTTCCTGCATTTTAACAAAAAAGAGTGCACCCTCTCCCGAAAGGTCGGAACGCCCTCCGGCCTGTGTAAGACGGATTTGTTCTGTAAACCTTCGGAAGTGTGTACACTCCTTATTTCTACTCTGACAGGAATCCTTTGTAGTTGCGAACAAGCATCTGGGATTCGATCTGTTTTAATGTTTCAAGAATAACTCCTACAATGATGATGATGGAGGTTCCGCCGAAGGAAACCGATGCGCCAAACACACCATTAAAGAAGATCGGGATCAGCACGACGATAATCAGTCCTGCCGCACCGATAAATACAAGGTAATTTAATACCTTTTCCAGATATTCCTGGGTCGGTTTGCCCGGCCGGATACCCGGAATGAATCCGCCCTGCTTTTTCATATTATCAGCCACCTCAATCGGGTTGAAAGTGATTGATGTATAGAAATAAGCGAAGAACACATTCAGTACAATATAAAGAATCAGACCAATCGAATAAACCGGTTTGCTGAAGTTGAACCAGTTGTTCTGGCTCAGCATTCCAATCAGTGTAGCACCGATGCCGGTTCCCACATTCGCACCTGTGAAGGCAACGATCATCTGTGGAATAGACATCAGAGAAGAGGCGAAGATGACCGGAATAACGCCTGCGGTATTAACCTTCAGCGGAATAAATGTAGACTGACCGCCTACCATCTTCCGTCCCTGCATCTTCTTTGCATACTGTACCGGGATTTTTCTTGTTGCATCATTCAGTACGATAACCATCACGATTGTAACAAGAATGACAGCAATGATAATGAGGGCTGCGAGTGCTCCGTGTGCAAGCGTCTTGCCTTTTACGAACATCTCAAACAGACCCGTGATATCAGCCGGAATACTGGAAAGGATATTGATCATCAGGACAATGGAAATACCATTGCCGACACCTTTCTCTGTAATCCGCTCACCGATCCACATCAGGAATGCACTTCCTGCTGTCAGCGCAACAACTACTTCAAAGCCTTTCAGGAAAGTAATATTCGGAATCATTCCGGATCTGCCGAAGCCGACTGTCATTGCAATACTCTCAATGAGAGCAAGTGCTACCGTCACATAACGTGTAATAGCTGCAATTTTTTTCCTGCCATCTTCTCCATCTTTATGCATCTCCTCCAGTGCCGGGATGGCAATGGTAAGGAGCTGGATAATGATGGAGGATGTAATATATGGCGTAATACTAAGCGCGAAAATTGACATTTTCTCGAAGGAGCCACCGGTAAATGCAGAAAAGAAATTAAATGCATCGTTTGAGTTCTGAGCAAACCACTGCGAGAAGTAATTTCTGTTTACTCCCGGTACAGGAAGCTGACAACCCATACGAATTACAACCATCATGCAGAATGTGAAGAATAACTTTTTCCGTATATCCTTAATTCTAAACGCATTTTTCAGTGTCTCGAGCATCTCAGATCACCTCTGCTTTTCCACCGAGCTCTTCGATTTTCGCCTTTGCACTTTCGCTGTACGCATTTACTTTTACGTTCAGTTTCTTTGTAAGTGTACCGTTGCCAAGAATTTTAACGCCATCCTTAGCATCTTTGATGATACCCTTCTCAAGCAGAGTCTCAACTGTTACCTCTGCATCATTCTCGAATACTTCAAGAGCACCAAGATTGATTGCTTCGATATCAAGAGTATTTCTGTTCTTAAAACCTCTCTTCGGAAGACGTCTGTACAGCGGCATCTGGCCACCCTCGAATCCGATTCTCGGTGCGCCTGAACGTGCTTTCTGTCCTTTATGTCCCTTACCGGCAGTTTTGCCGTTTCCTGAACCATGTCCGCGTCCTCTTCTGAAGTTATCACTGTGTACACTGCCTGCAGCAGGTCTTAAATTCGATAAATCCATGATGACACCTCCTTATCTCAATAATTCTTATGCTTCCTCAACTTTTACAAGGTGTGAAACCTGTGCAACCATTCCTTTGACTGCATCGTTGTTCGGAAGCTCAACCGTCTTGTGCATCTTTGTAAGGCCAAGAGCCTTAACTGTTGCGCGATGCTTCGGGATAGCACTGATCGGTGATTTTACTAATGTAACTTTCAGTTTCTCTGCCATTGTTCAAAACCTCCTTAGCCCAGAATCTCTTCTACAGATTTTCCGCGGAGTCTTGCAACTTCTTCCGGAGACTTCATCTGCTTCAGTGCTTCCAGTGTTGCCAGAACTACGTTCTGCTTATTGTTAGATCCAAGTGACTTTGTACGGATATTCTTGATACCAGCGATCTCAAGGACGTTACGTGCCGGGCCGCCTGCGATGATACCAGTACCCTGAGGAGCACGCTTCAGCAGTACAGATGCACCACCGAATTTTCCGATGAAATCATGCGGAACGCTGTTGTTCTCATCCATCCCGATGTAAACAAGCTTCTTCATAGCGTCCTCTTTGCCCTTGCGGATTGCTTCCGGAATTTCTGTTGCTTTGCCAAGTCCTGCACCTACATGGCCGTTTCCATCACCGACAACAACCAGAGCTGTAAAACGCATCGTACGTCCGCCTTTAACAGTCTTGGATACACGTTTAATTGACACTACCTTGTCAGTCAGTTCGAACTGGCTCGGGTCAATAATCTCATGTCTCATGTGTCTTTTCCTCCCTTATTAGAATTCCAGTCCAGCTTCTCTTGCTGCTTCTGCAAGTGCTTTGACTTTACCCTGATAGATGAAACCGCCACGGTCAAAAACAACTTCTTTGATGCCTTTTTCCAGTGCACGCTCTGCAATTACTTTTCCAAGGTATGCTGCTGCTGCAACGTCGTTGGTTTTCTCAAGCTCTGCCTTTACTTCTTTCTGAAGTGTGCTGGCAGATACCAGAGTATGTCCTACGGAGTCGTCGATGATCTGAGCATACATATGGTTATTACTTCTGAATACAGCAAGACGCGGTCTCTCAGTTGTGCCTGCGAAACGGTTGCGCATTCTGTAATGCTTTTTCTCACGGATTTTTGCTCTTGATTCCTTGCTAACCATTCTTCACACTCTCCTTATTTATTTTTTACCAGTCTTACCAACTTTACGTCTGATCACTTCATCAGCGTACTTGATTCCCTTGCCCTTATACGGCTCCGGTCTTCTCTTGTCTCTGATTTCAGCTGCGTACTGACCAACTTTTTCTTTGCTGATTCCGGATACGATGATCTTGTTGCCATCAACCTTGGTCTCGATTCCTTCCGGATCTTCCATCTCTACCGGATGAGAATATCCAAGGTTCAGTGTCAGCTTCTTGCCTGCCTTGGCAGCTCTGTAACCAACACCGTTTACTTCCAGAGTCTTTGTATAGCCTTCGCTTACACCGATCGTCATGTTGTGGATCAGTGTTCTGGTAAGACCATGGAGAGATTTCATTCTCTTCAGATCGTTCGGTCTGGATACGATCACATGACCGTCCTCAATTTTGATATCCATTTCGTGCGGAAGCTCTCTTACCAGAGTTCCCTTCGGTCCTTTAACGGTAACTACGTTACCCTCTGCAATCTCAACAGTAACTCCTGCCGGAATTGCGACTGGCATTCTACCAATTCGTGACATGCCTGTTTCCTCCTTACTTAGATTTTCGGAGAGGGTCTTGTGCCCCCTCTGTTTTCAGTGAGCTGTATATATAAAAATATAACTCGCAAAATTACCGGAAAGCCGGCCTGTGCATTCAACTACCAAACGAATGCCAGAACCTCGCCGCCAACCTGAAGTTTTCTTGCCTGTTTATCTGTAATAACGCCCTGGTTTGTGGACAGGATTGCGATGCCAAGTCCGCCAAGTACCTTCGGGAGATTATCCTTGCCTGCGTACACACGAAGACCCGGCTTGGAGATTCTCTTGATGCCGGTGATAATCTTTTCGTTCTTATCTGCGCCGTATTTCATTGTGATGTGGAGATTCTTTACAGTGCCATCCTCTACCAGATCATATTTCTTAATATATCCCTCGTCAACCAGGATGTTTGCGATAGCAATTTTCATCTTGGAAGCCGGAACATCTACTGTGTCATGTTTTGCAGTGTTTGCGTTACGAATTCTTGTAAGCATATCTGCGATCGGATCGCTCATTGTCATGATAGTTTCCTCCTAAATTATTAATCAGACTTTTCACGTTATCGTTGAGAATTGCTTCAAAATGCAGGAGCAGACCGTGCAGATTCATCTGCTAAGGGCTGGTGTTGCATTTTGAACCACGGCGAGACGCCGTGAGCTCGGAAATGCGCAGCATTTTCGAGCCTGAGCAATTCGGAGTAGTGAGAAGCACCATCTCTTCGCACTACCTCCCCTGTCCGGTCTGCATCCTGTGCATTTGTCTTCCCGTCCAGGTCAATTGCCAATTGTTTTTCTCTCTTTTGTTCAAAAGCTCTGCGCTTTTACCTGCGCACCCTGACTCTTACCAGGAAGCTTTCTTTACGCCCGGGATCTGACCCTTGTAAGCCAGCTCACGGAAGCATACACGGCAGATGCCGTATTTTTTCAGGACTGAATGCGGACGTCCGCAGATTCTGCAGCGTGTGTAAGCTCTGGTGGAGAACTTCGGTGTACGCTGCTGTTTGATCTTCATTGCTGTCTTAGCCATGAAATTTTCCTCCTATATTCCAAATGCCGGATTATTTCGCGAACGGCATGTTGAACAGTCTCAGTAATTCACGTGCTTCTTCGTCTGTCTTAGCAGTTGTAACGAAGATAACGTCCATACCTCTTACCTTGTCAACCTTATCGTACTCGATTTCCGGGAAGATCAGCTGCTCTTTGATTCCAAGTGCATAGTTTCCTCTTCCGTCGAATGCGTTCGGGTTTACACCTCTGAAGTCACGTACACGCGGCAGTGCAAGGTTGATAAGACGATCTACGAAATCGTACATCTTCTCACCACGAAGTGTGGTCTTGCAGCCGATTGCCATGCCCTCTCTGATCTTGAAGTTTGCCACTGAATTTTTAGCCTTTGTCAGGACAGCCTTCTGACCGGTAATGGTCTCCATATCCTTTACTGCAGATTCCAGAAGCTTCGCATTGTCTTTTGCCTCACCAACACCCATGTTGATAACGACTTTGTCGATCTTCGGAACTTCCATGATGTTCTTATATCCAAATTTCTTGATCATAGCATCTACGATCTCATTCTGATAAACTTCTTTAAGTCTACTCACCTGTGCGACCTCCTCTCTTCAATTAGTCAATTACTTCTCCAGTAGCCTTTGCTACGCGGACTTTCTTGTCGCCATCCATCTTGAAGCCGACTCTTGTTGCCTTGCCGCCAACGAGAAGCATAACATTGGATGCATCGATATAGGACTCTTTGTTCACGATGCCGCCCTGCTGATTAGCAGCTGACGGTTTTGTGTGCTTTGTTACCATGCCGATGCCCTCAACGAGAACCTTGCCGTCCTTTACTGCGAGAACTTTACCGTCTTTACCTTTATCTTTACCTGCGATTACTCTTACTGTATCGCCAGTCTTGATCTTATTCATCTTCGGGTCCTCCTTATAATACTTCCGGAGCCAGAGAAACGATCTTCATAAACTTCTTGTCACGAAGCTCTCTTGCTACCGGTCCAAAAATACGAGTTCCTCTCGGGTTCAGATCATCCTTGATGATAACTGCTGCGTTCTCATCGAACTTGATATATGAACCGTCTTTACGGCGAACACCCTTTACTGTACGAACTACGACAGCCTTCACAACATCGCCTTTTTTAACAACACCACCTGGCGTTGCATCTTTAACCGAAGCAACGATGATATCGCCAATACCTGCATATCTCCTGGTGGAACCGCCCATAACGCGAATGCAAAGAAGCTCTTTTGCACCGGTGTTATCAGCAACTTTCAGTCTGGTTTCCTGCTGTACCATGCCGATATACCTCCTAATATACTATTTAACCTTCTCAACAACCTCAACAAGTCTCCATCTCTTATCCTTAGAGAGCGGTCTTGTCTCCATAACTTTTACTGTATCTCCGATATTGCACTCGTTGTTCTCATCATGAGCTTTCAGTTTGTAAGTTCTCTTTACGATTTTGTTGTAAAGCGGATGTCTTACGTGGTTTTCTACTGCAACAACGATTGTTTTGTCCATCTTATTGCTGACAACCTTACCCGTACGGGTCTTTCTAAGATTTCTTTCCACGGAAATTTCTCCTTTCTTTCAATCTGCGCGTCTGTGACGGATCTGCCGCAGAAGCTTACGCATTAGCCTTCTCTGTGATAACGGTCTGAATTCTGGCGATGTTCTTGCGAACCTCTTTAATTCTGCTGGTGTTATCAAGCTGGTTCGTTGCGTTCTGGAATCTCAGATTGAAAAGTTCCTTCTTAGCAGCTACTAATTCATCATTTAATTCTGCAGCTGATTTTGCCTTTAAATCTTCTACATACTTATTAATTTTCACTGTTATCACCGCCTTCTAAGTCTGCACGAGAAACGATTTTACATTTGCAAGGTAACTTGTGCATAGCGAGACGCAATGCTTCGCGGGCAACCTCCTCCGGTACGCCTGCCAGCTCGAACATTACGCGGCCCGGCTTTACTACTGCTACCCAGTACTCAAGTGTTCCTTTTCCGGAACCCATTCGAGTTTCAGCCGGTTTTGCTGTTACCGGTTTGTCCGGGAAAATCTTGATCCAAACTTTACCACCACGTTTGATGTAACGTGTCATAGCGATACGGGCTGCCTCGATCTGGTTGGACTTAATCCAGCACGGCTCGGTAGCTACAAGACCGAAATCACCATAGGAGATTGTATTTCCTCTTAACGCTTTTCCTTTCATGGAACCGCGGAACTGCTTACGACGTTTAACTCTTTTTGGCATTAACATTATTTATCGCTCCCTTCTTTTCTAGATGGAAGTACTTCGCCTTTGTAGACCCAAACCTTTACGCCGATCTTGCCGTAGGTTGTGTCTGCCTCAGCGAATCCATAATCAATATCTGCTCTCAGTGTCTGAAGCGGGATTGTTCCCTCGCTGTAGAACTCGGTACGAGCCATATCAGCTCCGCCAAGACGGCCGGAAACGGAAGTCTTGATTCCAAGAGCGCCAGCCTTCATTGTTCTGCTCATTGTGGATTTCATTGCACGACGGAAGGAAACACGGTTCTCAAGCTGTGCTGCGATGTTCTCTGCAACAAGCTGTGCATCCTTATCCGGTCTCTTGATCTCTTTGATATCTACGATCAGTTTCTTGGAAACAATCTTCTGCAGCTCTGCTTTGAGCTTCTCGATCTCAGCGCCGCCCTTACCGATTACAACACCCGGCTTAGCAGTGTAGATGATGATCTTTACTCTCTCAGATGCTCTCTCGATCTCAATCTTGGAAACACCTGCACTGTATAATCTCTTCTTCAGGAATGTTCTGATCTTGTGGTCTTCGATCAGGCAGTCTGCGAAATCAGCTTCTGCGTACCATTTTGAATCCCAGTCCTTAATAACGCCGACTCTAAGACCATGCGGATTAACTTTCTGTCCCATGATAGTCCTCCTTATTTCTCATTCAGCACGATGGTAATGTGGCTCATTCTCTTCTCGATTCTGTAAGCTCTACCCTGTGCTCTCGGTCTGATTCTCTTCATTGTCGGTCCCTTGTTTGCGTAGCACTCTTCTACGTAAAGGTTCTCAACGCTCATTCCGTTGTTGTTCTCAGCGTTTGCGATAGCTGATTTCAGTAATTTAGCAATTAACTCAGAAGCATATCTCGGGTTGTAAGTAACAATACCAAGTGCTGTCTGAACATCTTTTCCTCTGATGGCATCCAATACGTAGCATGCTTTCTGAACGGAAACACGAGCGTAAGACAGTTTTGCCGACGGTCTTGTATCCTTCTGAGCATTTCTTTCTCTTTTGATCTGGGATCTATGTCCTTTAGCCATTGGATGTAGCCTCCTTTCAAAATCTGCGCCCTGCGGGCTTTTCTTCATTCTCCGCAGGCTCTTCCCTGCGGAGTTTGCCGCGGAGGAAGCATCACTGCCTCACTTCCGCTGCTTTATAACCGTATACCGTGTTCTAGCGAACGCCGGATTTCTTCTCATCTTTGCCATGTCCGCGGTAGGTTCTGGTTGCAACGAACTCGCCGAGTTTGTGGCCTACCATATCCTCTGTAACGTATACCGGAACATGCTTTCTTCCATCATGAACTGCGATCGTGTGACCAACAAACTGCGGGAAGATCGTAGAACGACGGGACCAGGTCTTGATAACCTGCTTGCTTCCTGCTGCGTTCATAGCGTCTACCTTTTTCAGTAAGCTAGCGTCAGCGAACGGTCCTTTTTTCAGTGAACGAGCCATTTGGTTACCTCCTTATTTTTCTCAAATCCTAGTTAATACCTTTACCGTTTCTTCTTCTTACAATCAGCTTGTCAGAAGCTTTCTTGCTCTTTCTGGTCTTCAGGCCAAGAGCCGGCTTGCCCCACGGTGTGCACGGGCCCGGACGTCCGATACCAGCCTTGCCTTCTCCACCACCATGCGGATGGTCATTCGGGTTCATAACAGAACCGCGGACGGTCGGGCGGATACCCATGTGACGTTTTCTACCTGCTTTACCGATATTAACAAGGTTGTGCTCTGCGTTTCCTACGATACCGATGGTAGCGCGGCAGTTCAGAGGAACCATTCTCATCTCGCCTGACGGAAGTCTCAGTGTTGCATATTTGCCTTCCTTAGCCATTACCTGTGCGCCGTTTCCTGCGGAACGAACCATCTGTCCGCCGTGGCCTGCGTACAGCTCAATATTGTGAACCATAGTACCAACCGGGATCTCAGAAAGCGGCAGGCAGTTTCCTACGTGTACCTCAGCCTGCGGTCCATTCATGATCTTCATGCCGTCCTTCAGGCCCTGCGGTGCAAGGATGTAAGCCTTCTCGCCGTCTGCGTAACAGATCAGTGCGATGTTTGCTGTTCTGTTCGGATCGTACTCGATACCGATTACAGTTGCCGGGATACCATCTTTATTTCTCTTGAAATCGATGATTCTGTATTTCTGTCTGGATCCGCCGCCGTGATGTCTTACCGTGATCTTACCCTGGTTGTTACGGCCAGCAGTTTTTTTCTTGGAAGCCAGAAGTGATTTCTCCGGAGTCTTCTTTGTGATCTCAGAATTGTCCAGGTTGGTCATGTGTCTTCTGGAAGGTGTATATGGGTTGTATGTCTTAATTCCCATGATGTTCTCCTTTCATGCCATGGCGTCTCATTTTCATGAAGCGTCATGCGATATTATTGTCCTGCTTCTCAGCAGATAAAGGTCCGGGCTGTTTTTTACAGTCCCTCGAAAATCTCGATATCCTTGCTGTCCTCTGTCAGAGCAACGATTGCTTTCTTGGTCTTGGCAGTCTTGCCGGTAACCATTCCGCGTCTCTTGTTCTTTCCGTCAAGGTTCATCGTGTTTACGGATTTTACCTTTGTGCCGGCGAACATTTTCTCAACAGCCTCTTTGATCTGGCTCTTGGTTGCGTCTGTGTGAACCAGGAATGTGTACTTCTTGTCAGCCATAGCGTTCATGCTCTTCTCAGTAACAACCGGCTTCAGGATGACATCATAATACTTAATATCTGCCATTATGCATACACCTCCTCGATGTTCTCTACAGCAGCCTTGGTAACTACTACTGTATCATACTTCAGAATGTCGAATACGTTCAGTGTGCTTGTAAGAACTGTTCTTACATCTGCGATGTTTCTTGCAGAGAGAAGCACGTTCTGATCGTTGTCTTTCAGGACGATGAGAGCTTTCTTTACGTTCAGTGCGTTCAGAACACCCTGCATCTTCTTTGTCTTGATCTCGTCAAATTTCAGCTCATCTACAACTACCAGTTTGCTTTCCTGAACTCTGGATGTCAGCGCGGACTTAAGAGCTGCTCTCTTCTCTTTCTTGTTCATCTTTACCGTGTAGTCTCTCGGTACCGGAGCAAATACAACTCCACCGCCTGTCCACTGCGGAGCTCTTGTTGAACCCTGTCTTGCATGACCAGTTCCTTTCTGTCTCCACGGCTTTCTTCCGCCTCCGGAAACTTCAGAACGGTTCTTTGCCTTCTGTGTTCCCTGGCGCTTGTTTGCAAGCTGGCTTACTGCTGCAAGATGTACCAGATGCTCGTTGATCTCTACACCGAACACTGCATCATTCAGCTCCATCGTGCCAACTTCTTTGCCTTCCATATTATAAATAGCTACGTTTGCCATGTGTGTCTTCCTCCTTTCCTGAATTCAGGCTTATTTACCGGATTTCACTGTTGATTTAACTGTTACCAGTGCTTTCTTCGGTCCCGGAACAGCGCCTTTTACTAAAATAAGGTTGTTCTCTGCGTCTACGCGGACTACTTCAAGATTCTGAACCGTAATCTGCTTAGCGCCCATGTGTCCTGCCATCTTCTTGCCCTTGAATACCTTGCTCGGGTCAGAACAAGCACCGTTGGAACCTGCGTGACGATGATACTTGGAACCGTGTGCCATCGGTCCTCTGGACTGGCCGTGTCTCTTGATTGCGCCCTGGAAGCCTTTTCCTTTGGAAATTGCAGTAGCGTCTACCTTGTCTCCAGCTGCAAATACATCAGCCTTGATCTCCTGCTTTACTTCATAGCTCTCAGCGTCATCCAGCTTCAGCTCTCTGACGTATCTCTTGTAGGAGATGCCTGCCTTGTCAAATGCACCCTTCTGCGGCTTAGCTACAAGCTTCTCACGCTTGTCAACAAAACCAACCTGTACTGCACTGTAACCGTCGTTCTCAACTGTCTTAACCTGTGTTACTACACACGGGCCAGCCTGAAGAACAGTTACCGGAGTAAGTACTCCGTCGTCGTTGAAGATCTGAGTCATTCCGACTTTTGTTGCTAAAATCGCTTTCTTCATTCTTTTACCTCCTGTTTTTCTACAGCGGATCACCTGATGGCGATCATCCTAGTTGACAGGGAATGATATAAGTGGAACTTGGCGTTACTTCTATATCAACCTGATAGGATTTGCTTCTTGATTAATGATGATGCTTATTTCTGCTTCATTTTGATGTCGATGTGGACACCAGCCGGCATTTCCAGTCTGGACAGTGCATCAACTGTCTTCTGGGTCGGAGCCGTAATATCGATCAGTCTCTTGTGAGTTCTCTGCTCGAACTGCTCTCTGGAGTCTTTGTACTTGTGTACTGCTCTCAGAATTGTAACAACCTCTTTCTTTGTCGGGAGCGGAACCGGTCCACTCACCTGAGATCCGTTTTTCTTTACAGTTTCGATAATTTTCTTAGCAGATGCGTCTACTAACTGATGATCATACGCCTTTAATGTAATTCTCATTACCTGACTTGCCATAAAAAAAGTCGCCTCCTTTTCGCACTCTTTTCAGTACGACAAGCGGTGACTGTACACACTTCCGTGTGTGTCCTCAGACATTCACACGGTTTTCCATCTTTGATGGAAGTTTTCTGTTATCGGTACAGTGACTTGTCGCCAGTTTCATAACTTGACATTCGCTCCACGGAAAACCTGCAGAATCTGCAGCAACCTCACGCTTCTACGCTATCATGTCACAACGTTTGCATTATACCGAAAAGCTCCTGCAAATGCAAGAGCTTTCCGCATAAAATATTGTATTTTATTTGATACAATCTTTTCCTTTCATGCCGCTCCTCCTACAGAAAGACAGGCATGAGCTGTATTTCAGCTGCCGGTTTTACTCCGCTTCCGTCCACTCGATCAGCAGGCTCTCATACTCCTTTGGGATCTCCATCAGCGTCAGTCCGCAATTGTTCCATACGCTTCCCGTATGAACGCTTCCATTATAAGAGCAGTGGTATTTGCGGTCCGGAGCAAGTCCCGCTACCGGCACATGCAGCGGAAGCGGATTGCCCTGCGCGTCTGTCTTTACAACACCGCTCACGGCTTTGCTCTTGTCCTTTGCCACGAACTCCCATACCATCAGCTCGCCTTCCTTCGGAGCCGTCAGGCGGTAGTAGTCACCCTCATGCGTCAGGTCATAGAAGCGGTCAAACTGTGCGAGCTGTTCTTTTACCATCGCCTTCTCCTCATCGGTCACAAGGTTCAAATCCAGTTCATAGCCGAACGTACCTGCCATCGCCACATTGCCTCTCGTCGCAAACGGAGTGATACGGCCTGTCTGGTGATTCGGCACCGCCGATACGTGTGCTCCCATCGTGCTTGTCGGATAAAAGAATGAGGTACCGTACTGAATATCAAGACGGTTGACCGCATCGGTGTTGTCGCTGCACCAGATCTGCGGTGCATAGTAGAGCATACCGGCATCGAACCGTCCGCCGCCGCCGCTGCAGCCCTCAAGAAGCAGCTGTGGGAAACGCTTCAGCAGACGCTCTGCCAGATCGTAAACACCAAGTACGAAGCGGTGCGGAATCTCACCCATCCGTTCTGCCGGAAGCTTACTGCTGTAAAAATCGCAGACGCTACGGTTCATATCCCACTTCACGTAGTCCACAGAAGCCTTCTCCAGCACATCGCTGATCTGGTTGTATAAGTAATCGACAACCTCTTTCCGGCTCATATCGAGTACCAGCTGGTATCTCGCACGGTTCGGCTGACGGCCCGGAATCTGCAGTGCCCAGTCCGGATGTGCACGGTACAGATCGCTGTCCTCCGAAACCATCTCCGGCTCAAACCAGAGGCCGAACTTCATGCCCATCGCATGGATCTCACTCGACAGCTCTGCCAGCGTACCCTCCAGTTTCTTTTCATTGACGAACCAGTCCCCCAGTCCGCTGTAATCATCATCGCGCTTTCCGAACCAGCCGTCATCCAGCACGAGCATTTCGATACCGAGTTCTTTTGCCTGACGTGCGATCTTCAGGATCTTTTCCTTATTAAATGCAAAGTAGGTCGCTTCCCAGTTGTTGATCAGTGCCGGGCGCTTTGCATGCTTCCACGGTCCGCGGCAGATGTGTTCCCGGATCAAATCGTGATACTGATGAGACAGCGCCGTAAATCCCTCGGACGAATAGCTCATGATCACCTGCGGTGCGAAGAATGTCTCTCCTCCCTCCAGCACGAAGCGGAACTGATCCGGCTGAATGCCCATCTGTACTCTCGTCTGATTTCTCTGATCACGCTGTGCTCTTGCGGTGAAGTTTCCGCTGTATGCAAAACACAGTCCATAGCAGTCGCCGTTTTTCTCGGTCGTCTCCGGCGGGCAGAGGATCACAGCCGGATTGTACTGATGGCTCGACGTACCTCTTCTGCTTCCGATCTCTACCTTGGCTCCCTTTACCGGCACGCGCTCCAGATTTCGCTCCATCGCATGACGTCCATAGAAATAAATCATATCGTATGTACCGAACATAAAATCCAGATTGCAGGAAAGCAGCTGGTCAAGTACAACCTTCTTCGTACCGCAGTTGTAGACACAGGCACTTCGTGTAATGACATTTTCCTCCTCCATCACACCGTAATACAGTTTTACTTTGATATCCGAGCTTACCTCGCGCATCGTAATGATCAGCGTCTCTCCGGTCTCCTGCTCTGTATCGTATACTGCAGGAAGTCCCGGGATCTCATAAGAACCTTTTACGACCTCGTATCCCTCATAGCGGAAATCTGCCGCACAGCTTCCGTCCTCATGGTACAGCCGGATCATTTCCTCCCTGAAATCGCCGACCCCGCTGGATGGCAGTTCCTGCGGAAGGCAGTCCAAAGAATACGTGCGGTCTTTTCCGGCCTCCACCGGATTTCCGGAAAATCCAACGTCACTTTTATAAATCAGATATTCAAGATTTTCTGCCTCGATCTTTTTTCCATAATACAGATGCAGCAGCACGCCGTATGCGTCGACTGCCATCTGATATGAGCTTGATTTTGTCTGCAGCGTAAAAGTACGCTGATCTGCACTGATTTGAATCGCCATAAACTAAACCTCCGTATTTACTTAAGTATCGATACCTCACCGGGTGATCATCCACCAGCCCGGCTTTCTGTATTACCATACCGTATATTCATCAGGATTACAATACCAAAAACTTTTTTCTTGCTTGATTCTCATTGGGTGATCGCGTATACTACCCTATGTAATAAAATGTTAGGGTTAAAAGATATTTTGCCCTAACTTGATATCCACGAATTGCTCCGAGCAAAGCTGCTCCCGCAATTCTATATCTATATATAATAAGGAAGAAAGGTTGATTATATCATATGTGGATAGCAGATAAATGGAAAGATTATGAAGTGATTGATACCTCCTGCGGCGAAAAGCTGGAGCGCTGGGGCGACTATCTTCTGGTACGTCCGGACCCACAGGTCATCTGGGATACCCCCAAAAATGACCGCGGATGGAAGCATCCGAATGGCCACTATCACCGCAGCAAAAAGGGCGGCGGAGAATGGGAATTCTTCGACCTTCCTGAACAGTGGAGCATTCACTACCGCGAGCTGACCTTTCATTTAAAACCGTTCAGTTTTAAGCACACAGGACTTTTCCCGGAACAGGCGACCAACTGGGACTGGTTCTCTGAAAAGATTAAATCGGCCGGACGTCCGATCCGCGTGCTGAACCTCTTTGCCTACACAGGCGGCGCTACACTCGCTGCCGCAGCAGCCGGTGCAAAGGTCACCCATGTGGATGCTTCCAAGGGCATGGTCGGCTGGGCAAAAGAAAATGCGGCAGCTTCCGGACTCAATGATGCTCCGATCCGCTGGCTTGTCGATGACTGTACGAAATTTGTCGAACGTGAGCTGCGCCGCGGCAACCGCTATGACGCGATCATCATGGATCCGCCATCTTACGGCCGTGGGCCGAAGGGCGAGATCTGGAAGATTGAAGAATCGATCCATCCGTTCATCAAACTCTGCACCGGACTGCTCAGCGATGAGCCGCTCTTTTTCCTCGTAAACTCCTATACAACAGGACTGGCTCCGGCCGTGCTGACGTACATGATCGCAACGGAGCTGAAACGTTTCGGAGGTCATGTAGAATCGCAGGAGATCGGACTGCCGGTAACGAAGAGCGGGCTCGTGCTGCCGTGCGGGGCATCCGGACGGTGGGAAGCATGATCGGTGGTCTGACCTCCCTCTACATGTTTTGATTACAAGATTGCTTCGCAATCTTCCACCAATTCGCAATCCGCTTCGCTTCTTGCTCATTGGCGGGCGGGAGACAAATAAAAAGACCACCTCTTCATGCGAGCATGATCGGTGGTCTGGCCTCCCTCTACATGTTTTGATTACAAGATTGCTTCGCAATCTTCCACCAATTCGC